>Ga0207793_100013_pt1 | contig 270467 bp, 273 predicted proteins | sample CeladaPassaB1F09_FD_187486 | JGI IMG/M metagenome (GOLD analysis project Ga0207793, IMG submission 187486) | Cellulose-adapted microbial communities from the Joint BioEnergy Institute, USA - Passage B1F09 (SPAdes) (version 2) | ecosystem: Engineered > Bioreactor > Continuous culture >...
TCCGCCCTGCGCCGCGCCTCGGACGCGGCGGCGTCCGCGTCGCGCACGGCCGCTTCCGCTTCAACCAGCGCGCGCCCGAACTCCCGCACCTGTTCGCGCGTCGCCCAGTCGGTCGGAAACGTGCGCATGCTTTCCGTCGCCCACCCCGGACCGACTTCCTCCAGCAGGCATCCGAGCCGCTCCCGCTCCGCCGACGCTACCACGCGGCATTCGGCCAGACGCGATTCCGCCCGTCGGACCGTCGGCGCGCGTGCCAACAGGGCGGCGAGCTCCGCCGACGTTTCCGCGGCGTCGGGGCGGCGTTCGGCCTCGAGACGGCGGCGTTCCTCCTCTACCGCCCGCATGCCGGCGACGAGCGCCGCGCGGTCCTGCCCGAGAGCCCCTTTTTGTGATCAGCGGGAGGTGGTGAAGTATGAACGTTTTTTCGAGAAGGAGAAGACGGAAGGATTGCGGGTAGCGTATGTCGAAAGGTGTTTATAGATATAGTTTCGCTTTTGGAAGGAGGAACTCAAATCATGAAGGATTTTTTATACTTAGACACATCTTTTCTACATTCATTTATTGCGCAAATTTATGGAGGTCTTCCTTTAAGCGTGACCAATGAATCTCAAGAATCTCGCTCTCAAACGATTTCTGATTCAAGGAACTCAGAGAAAATTACTGAATTGAATGCTTTACTTCATTTTATTGCTGGAACAGGAGTTAAGTTCACGACAAGAAACTCAATGAACGAAGGTTTTAGTTTAACTCAGTTTGAAGCTGGCAAGGAAATAATGTCTAAACAGTTACACGACAATGCTTTGGACGTATTAATTGATTATTTGAAGGAAAATGAATTATTATGTATAACACCTTCTATCGAAATAGAAAAATTTGTTTTATGTAAATCCACGTTTAAAATTGTCGATCTCGAATACTTAGAAAATATAACTAAAAGAGAATTTCACGATATTTTGGGATTTGATAAAAAGGAAGTAAATAAAGTTAAGAGAGTTAATTTTTCGATTAACGAATTTACTAAAATATTGAAATTTACATCGGAAATTTTGCCTTCCAGAACATTCATTAAACAAGAAAACTTTATTTTGCCTCTTAAGAAAGAGTATTTACGAGAACAACCTAAAGAAATCATCTTCAAATATAATGAGAAGTCCGAAGTAAACATGTTAGGAAGGGTGACTAGAAAAATAAATATAGCGTGTGAAACTAATCCTGTTAGCGAGAACGTAGAAAACTTTTTCTCAGTAACTACAATTATTTCAGAAGTAATTAATATGTTTCTTGAAAGTTCTGGGATCATAAAAAATGGAGACTATGTCGTATCCCCTGTCGCTATCTTTTTTGAATCAACCTAACCCTTTTATCCCATTCACTTATTTCTTTTCTATAACTTTCAAAACGTTTGTCTTGATCTTCAGCTCTTTTTTGAAATTCTAGCAACGATCTTTCTGTTTCCTCTAATCCTTTATTAAAGAGTTGTATAAATTCCTTCATTTTCAATTTAACCACCCGCCTTTCTGAATTCATTTTACGCAATTTTTCGGAAGAACTCATCAGAAATTTTTTTCAAAAAATCTCAATTACCCCCACCCCAACCGCCACCGCGGCTAGGGTGGGGGTTTCATTTGAAGCCGCCCAGTCGCCGGACAAGCTCCGCCTCGCCGACGTCCTCTTCGCGCGGCGACAGGAGAACGACCCGACATCCGGCGGCGTCGGAAGCGCGTCCCGCCTTGCGGCCCGCCCGCACCGTCCGCTCCACGCGCATGCGGACGCCGTCCGGCCAGACGACCGTCAGCGCCCCGCCGTACGCCCCGCTGTATCCCCCGCCGAACGCGCCGCCGGGCACACCGCCGGACATGCCGCCGGACGCCGAATCGCCGAACGCCGGCTCGCACTTCTCGTGCGCCGAAATATATTTCACTTCTTTGCACCTAATCCATTTCCTACCGCTCTAAGCGCAACAGCTAATGTTCGCCATCCCTCTAACGTAAACCGTGGTTCTTGGATCAGACCGCCAAGATCGGCGCTTCCGAACTCTTCAACGAACCAGGCCGGCGCCGGGATTTTTGTTTCGAGTGCTGCCACACGCGCCACGAGCGCATCAAACGCTTGCTTTTCTTCCTTGGTCATCGGCTCGTTCGCCTCCAATTCTGCGGCCACGCGTCGTTTGAATTCTTCCCATCCTGTCCATTTCCCGCCGTCGTGCATCAGTCGCGGGCAAATCTTCCGCGACCAGTCGTAATGACGCCGGAGCCGATCCACGCCCCAGCCACGCTCTCGGAGCAAGTGAGCGACGAGGACAACAGCGTTTTGCATCGTCCGTTCATAATTACCCGACTCGCATATTTCGATGCCGATGCTTGTCCGGTTTCCGCTCGACACCCCGCTACCGTCGCCAGCATGCCACGCCACTTCGTTGAGTGGTATGCACTCAATCGCCTCGGTGTCATCTACAACAATATGAAAGCTCGCTGTCCGGACATTTGCCGGGTTGGCGAGCCAAGCGCGTTCGTCTCGCGCTCGACTCTTCGAATTACCTGTATTGTGAATCGTAATCGTGGTTGGTGTCATTGAAAGCCCCGGCCTGCGGTTGTGAGGCGTCGATTGCGGAATGTGGTCGATGATGTATCTCACTTTACTTCACCTTTACCTTTTAATACTTCCACCGCGCGACGAATGGGATCAGGTATTGGTAAACCGACACGACCAGCGTTTTCAATCACGGACAACAATTCATTGGCTAGATAAAAAAAGATCACGGCGTCCCGCAGCACGTTTGCGCTGCCTATAGCCGTGTCCACTAAATGCGCAACTGCGACCATTACGAAGACGAACACTTTTTTCGCGATACCGATCAATCCGACTTGGCTCGACAACCGTCCTTCGACGGCTGCCGCAATAACGCCAGTCAAGTAATCGAGTACAACAAATGCGAGCAGGACCGAGAGCAACGCCGACCAACCTCCGAAAAAGAATGAGGCGGCCGCGCCGCCCACTGCTACGATGGATTTGAACCAGTTTTCCATGATGATCACCCCACGCAAAAAGATAGCCGCCCCACGCGGAGGCGGCGGGAAGATTAGGCCGGTTGGTCCGGCGCCGGCTCAGACGCCGCCAGCGCCGCGGCAACGTCGGCGCGGATCGGTTCGGGTACGGACTCGAGTGTCCGGCGACCGGCGCGGATGAGGGCGACATACACAGCGACGATAGCGCTACTCATGATGCGCCACCCCCGATGAGGGTTTCGTAGAGTTCGGCGATCGCTTCCATGGCAGCAAGCCGTTCTTCGCGCGCCGTGGCCAGTTCGGCTTCGAGACGGGCGATTTGCTCCGAAAGCGGACGTTGATACACTGGCGGAGCTTCCGGTTGGTTCGGGTCCGGGTAAGAAAATTCGATTTCCCGCGTTTCCGGATTGACACGGTACCCGGAGCATTCGCGAAAGTCCTCTGCAAACTGCCCATATTCGAGTTGGATATAGTCGACCGTCTCCGGCACACGTTCGGCCAGTGCGCGGTATGTTTCGAAATCCTGTTCAACGGTCGTTTCGATGACCGCGCCGGAACGTTCGCCAGTATCTACGATAACGTTGCCGGTCTGTTTATCGAAATAAATGCGTCGTCCGATTTGGGGCATTCGGAGTCACCTCCATTATGCGATTGAGCCGAATGCGTACCATTTCGCACTCTGATAGGCTTCTACCATCGCGCAGCTAAAACCATTTGCAGTAATTGTAAATCCAGAAGTTTCTATAACGTCATCCGGTCCACCGTTGGTTATATTCCGCATTCGGTAATTGTTGAACCATTCTCCGCCAACTGAATAAACGCGAAGATATTGATTGTACCCACCGCCATTGTATATTTCTTGGGAAACGATGATATATGCAGGTTGGAAACTTAACCCACCCACCGTCAGGACTGCGGAACCGTCCGTGGTTCCCGTTCCCGACGCGGCCCCCATCCCGGCCTGTTTCCATTGGCTACCGTCCCAGAATTCGAGACGTCCGTTGTTGATCCGCAGCTGCGGTTGGGAATTCGATGTCCATACTTGTTGCCACGACTCCCATACACGCGTACTCCCATTATCATAAGATCGTCTGAACCATATTTTTCCATTCTGATCCAAGAAAATCTGTTGAATCCATCTGTAGTTAGAACCTTCAGTTTGGATCAAAGCTCCTCCGGTCGCACCCGGCGGCCCGTTTTGGATTGTAATACCACCATTGTTTTTGATTTCTTCGACGAATGAACCGACTCCGCGGTTGCTGAAGTCATACGTACCATCCGTAAAGACTCTTTTTCTTGTGAACGCCGATGAGTCTAGGCCATCCACCATATCCGCATCCAACCCGCTGCCGGCGCCGTCGACTGTTTTTATCTTCGCCAACACGTCAGCCGCCGTGTAAGCAGTTTTCAAAAGATATTGCGTATGCGGGTCAGCCGCACCGATGTGCGCTGAAAACGCACTAACGACTACATCGTCTACCGTATCCAATCTCGCAATATCATCTGGCTCCTCAGGCGCCGCCACTTTCGCCCGGCCAGACGAGTCGCGCTGTACAATTGCGTTTGCTGTAGCATCGGGTGTGGCGCCGTGGACGCCGGTGGTGGAGGAAGCATGGGCAGAAAGATCATACTGTACGGCATCCGCAGTGGCTTTGGCTTCGTTTGCAGTTTGTTTCGCCTCGTTCGCGGTTTGTTGGGCCTGCTGCACTTCAACCTTTTCCGCAGCCTTCTGCTGCAACTCCTGCAGCGCTTTGTATGTCCGATGCATCTGCCAGTTCCAATATTCCGCCGGCGGCCTTTCCCCTGGATCCCAACCTGTGTTTTTCTTTGATGCCGGTGGCTCGATGCCTTCGGCATGCCAATCTGGCAACTTTTCTTGAAACGGCATATTTCGTCCCTCCAATTCAAATAGGTAAGTCAGGCACGTTACCAGGCGAATATGCAGCGCCGAGCGTGCCGCCAAATGTTTGGTTGATATCGGCGAATCCCCTTTCCGGATCAGGCGGATCGCCGATCGACCCGTACTCGAATGTCCCGACCAGCTCGATCACACCGACACGTACGCCCGCCGCGACAGTGCGCTGCACGATCCTTGCGAATTGCGTCGGGTCCATGCCGACTTCATTGATTCGCTTCAAAGGAAGCTGAATGATCGATATCGTGGCCGGCTCCGGTGCAATCGGATCGTTGTACATCTCCACGATCCGAATTTCGCTCGGGTCCGTATTGAGCGCCGTCGCCAGCACCGTGATGATCGTGTTGATATCGCCTTTCGAGAGGTTCCGGGCGATCTTTGACTTGATGAGGATTCGGTAAATTTCATCCGTGGCCACCCCGCGTGGCTGCCCCACGTTCTCCCCGATCCGGTCCAACGTGGTACCCTCGGCCTTGTCGATGTCGCGCCATTCTTCCACACGCTGGACGGTTTGCTCCAACTTCTGCAGCTGCTCGGCGAATATGGCCATCAGCTTCCCGATGTTCGAATCCGGGTCCTTCCGGAAAACATCCGTCAGTCGCCGCAGCATGTCCTGGACGGTGATCATGCCGCATGCACCACCGAGATGATGGTGTGGGACGTCTGCGCGACCTTGTGCGGTTCGATCGAAATGTTCGCCTGTGTCCACGTAGCTCCGTCCGTGGACAGTTCCACCTTTGCATCCTCGATGCCGGCCACCTTGTACACAGAGGCAACAATCCGGCTGTGGATGACGTCGTCGCCCATGTTCAGGCCGACGTACATCTGACCGTCGCTATCCTCGCCTCCTATGTACCGGACGATGGCCGATTTGATCTGTGTGTCACCGTCCGCCGGGTAACTGGTGTTCTTCCAGACGGTGACCCGGATGTAAATCGGCACTTCTTCGGCGTAGGAAAACCGGATCGTATGCGGGTTTCCGGAAATATCGTAGACCACGACGCTTTCCGAGCCGTAGGATTCGATCCCAGCAGCTTTCGTGTTCAGGATTGCCTGCCCGATGTCCTCCGGCCGCCCGCCGAGCACATACGCCTCAAACGATTTCGGCGGGCGGCCGGCTGCGTCCGTGGTCATGGTGTTGTTTTCAATCACGACAGCCGCCCGGACGCCGGGCGTGCGCAGGAGCGCCGACCGAATGCTGTCGATCGTCGCGGCGCCGCCACCCGAAACCGACAGCGCGAAACGCTCCCGAAACTCCTGGTCCGTTTCCTTGTTCTGGCCGCCGCTGGTCGGCGTCGGGTTGGTGCAGCTCGTGATGTTCGCATTCGGATTTGTGATGACGGTGATTGTGCCGGCCGCAACGTTTCCGCTCGTTCCCGGCTCAAGCGCGCGAATCTCGCCCGTGCCAACGCCGTTTTCGTCGAGCGTGATGTCTTCCACCGTCTCAAATACCACGCCGGCCGGCGTCTCGACGCGGAACCCGGCCGGTTCCGTGTGGCCCGGAGTGCCGGTCAGCTGAATCGTTCCGGTCGCCCAGGTTGCAAGCTTCCGCTGTATGCCGACGTACGGACCGAGTCGGTCGAGCTGCACGCCCTCGGCAGTATTCACGTAGCCGCTGTAATACGTATTCTCAGCCGTCTGCCAGACTTTCGAGAGGAACCACGCGAACAAGCGCAGTAGGATGCCCAGGAACGAACGTTCCGAAGTGTTCACGTTCTCCCCGAAGCGCGCTTTCGCTTCTGCTTCCATTTCCGCGAAGATTTCCGCATACGTGGGCCGTTTGAAGCCCTTGGCGTCAAGCATTCAGCGTCACCTCCCCCTCGATGGATTCCCCGCTGACCGCCACCGCCCGGAAAGTCGCCGTCAGCTTCCGGTTTTTCATGTCGCGCTCGATCCGGATGTCCTCGACCGATTGAATCCGCTCATCCTGCATCGCTCCCCGGATGATTTCTGCACGCATTTCCTCGTCGTTTGGCTTTTTGCCCACAAACGCGGCGTGCCGGATTCCGATTTCCGGGTTTAGGAACCATTCCCCCTGGTTGGTCTGCATGCCGATGTAAACCGTCTGCCGCAGCTCGTCCACCCCCTCGACGATCGCCAGATCGCCCTTCTCGAAGACGATGTCGCCGTCCACGATTTTGATGTCCTTCACGTGATCAACCTCCCAAGGATGACCGCATCGTTCAGGCTGTGGTGCCGGGTGGAATCCGGAAGCACAGGCCGCCCGCCGCCGGCCAGCACGGAATCCAGCGCGCGCTCCGAAAAGGCGACGAACACGATGTCTCCTGGTTCGTAGACGGGCACATAATCCTGCGGTTCCCCGCCGTTCACCCGGAACCGCTGCGCCAACACGGGCACATTCTGGACGACCGGAAGCTCCCTGGGCGAACGACCGACTTCCTTTGTCATGTGGAGCGGCTTGATCGTCGCCCGGCGCCGCGTCTCGTCGTAGCTGACAACGCGCGCTGGCATGGCCGTGTGCAGGTGCAAGAGGTGCTGCCGAATGAAGGTTTTTAGGAACTCCTCAGCGTCCGGCACTCTCGATCACCTCCGCTGTCGTCAAGAACGTGTCCATGTTGCAGGTGTGCCGCCCGCGCCGCACCCGGAACCTCCCCCGGACGAATTTCGATTCCAGATCAATGATCGACGCCGTCGTGATGCGGTGCTGTAACAGACATTCGATGTGGTAGCCCTTCACGCCGTCGCGTTCTTCGAAGCGCTCCGGGCTTCCGACCAGACCGGTGTCGTTTCGGAGCACGAATCGGGCGTCGTCGCCGTCGGTGAGCGGGCGAACATACAGTTTCCCACGGTTCACATAGAACGCGGCGCCGCAGTCCTTTGCGACCTCTTCGCAGTGGTCGACGATGGCGCCACTGACGGTGTATCCTTCCGAATACACTTTGTTCCGCGGCAGCCTAAACGCCCCGATCGGCACTTTCAACAGCGGAATCAGGTCGTTCAGGATCGTCCGGCCGGTCACGCCCGGGGCATACGCCCTTTCCTCGATCTTCACGCTGCTGAGATCCGGGCCGTCCAGCACATAGATCGATGTCACCTTATCCGGCCCGTCCTTCCGCGTCGAGACATAGGAAACCCGGCCGGAGAGCAGCAGGCCAACGTCGCCTTCATACCCGGCGTTGATGGTCAAGACGTCGTTGCGCTTGATCCGGCTGATCGTGTCCTGGCTCAAGTTGTAGATGCGCACCACGCTTTCGTTCGGACTGGCGTCGTCATCGAATGGCACGTCGAATTCGATGTAGAGGTCCTTTGAACGGAACGTCTTTCCGCCGACGGACACCTCTACGACCCTGCCAAACTGCTCCATTTACTCCACCACCCGCAGGAACACCGTTTCGCCCAAGTTGGCATACCCGACGCGCTCTTCCAGGCCGGCGTCATCCCGCGGCACGAGCTGCAGGACCGGAAACCGTTGATCGAAGACGTCCACAAACAGCGGCACGCCGTAGACCAGTTTCTCGCCATATACGAGCGCCTCGCCGTCCTTGTAGAGGTCCAGCGTGAAAAAATCGAAGTCCGCATTGTAGCGGACCTCGATTTCGAACGGTTCGGCGCCGAGCAGGATTTCGAACCGGTACGGCACCTGATTTTTCTGAATCGGGATGTACACCGACCACCCCTCCTATGCCACGCGGATCTGCTGGCCGATCTGGAGCTTCTTCGGGTCGATTCCGGGATTCAGGGCGAGTAGCGCCTGCCACGTCGTCCCGTACTTCGGAGCGATCGAATATAGCGTTTCCCCGCGGCGGATCGTGTGCGTCTGCGGAGTGCCGGCCGGCGGCTTGTCCGCGACCTGCTGCTGACCAGCGCTGGTGGTGGACTTCACCTGGGAAAGCAGGATCGGGTCGTTTAGGAAAGGTGCATAGCTGGGCTTCGCCACCCGGACCTGCTGCAGGGTCATCGTGAAACGGAACCCATTCGCCACCTCGTGGTCATGCTCGGTGTTGATCGAGGCGATGAGCACCCTGCGGAAGGCGTTCCGGCCCACGTAATCGACCCGTTCGCCGCGCGTCATCATCTCGATCAGCTTGGCCCGAATGTTCGCGGCCTCCGGCCCGAGGATTTTCCCGGTGATCATCATTGTCGTCGGGAGGCGCTCCACGTGGTCGGTCAGGTCGATGTCCTCTTCAACCGGGTACTGTGTGATGTTCACAGCATAGTCCGGTGTCTCCGAAATGACGTGGATTTCATAGCCGGCCAGCATTGCCATACGCGTCACACCTCCGTGATCGCCGGGTAATTGCGCCGCAGGCTGCGCCAGAACTCTTCGATTCCTTCGCGCGCCCCCTGTCTGGCCGCCTCTTTTACCGCTGCCGAGCCGCCGGCGGCTGCGGCTGCCGAGACATTGACGTTGATCGTTGCGTTGATCGACGGCGCCGCGGCCTGCGCCATTCCCCTCGTATATTTCCGGTTTTCCTGCTTCGTCAGCACGCGCTCGCCTTCATGTAGGCGGGCGATGTAATCGTCCTTCGGGACGTACGGGAGGCCATCGGCGTGGCCAGGCAGGAGATTTCGGAACCAGTCCCCGATCTTCTGACCCAAGGTCTTCTTTGGTGCCGGGACCAGGTACGTGTTTTCCCAACCGGGCAGCGGCTGATCCTTCGGCTTACTTTCGAGCTTCTGGTAGAATTCCACCATGCCGCCGAGGCGTTTCTCCTGTTGCTCCTGCCTTCTTTTGTTTTCCCGTTCGATAGCGCCGGCAGCGAAAGTAGAAATTGCAGTTATTGCCCCGGAAGCCAGCTTAACTTGAACAGGTCCGGGAGTCGCGACAGTAGCTAACAGGCCGGACAATATGGGATGATCTTTGGCAAAATCCATGAGGCCATCCATTAACCCCTTCCCGATCGCAGCGCCGACTCTTGCTGATGCGTCAAGCAGAGGCTGCGACGCCTTGATCGCACCGGCCATAAAGTCAACGAGCTTTTCCGCCCCTTCCTCAATTTTCCGTCTTCCGCTTCCTTCGTACCATTCAGTGAACTTCCGCTCGATGTCCCCGAAAACGACCTCGATTTTCTTGTTGAACGGCAATTGCTGGAACTCCTCGTTTTCAAGGTAGTTGGTTCGAATGTAATTGAAAACGCGCTCGCCCTGGCGCAGCAGGTAGTCGAAGCCTTCGTATGCTGCTTTTTCGAGTGCATCGCCCCACCGCCGAATTTTGTCGTCGTTTTCCTCAATCCATCGGTTGATCTGCTGGAAGCGAGGTTTCAAAGCCCGTGCAAGACCATCGCCCCAGCGCTTCACGGCTGCAAGGTTAAATGTTTCGAGAATCTGGTTCTTCAATCCATCAAGCGAATCCGCCTGCTTTTGCAGCATGTTCGGGAACCGCTCGTTCATGCCCTCTATGAGCATGGCGATCGCTTTGTCGGCCGGGATCAGTCCTTTGGACGTCATTTTCATGAGTTCCTGCGTGGATTTTCCCATCTTCTTAGAGAGGATTTCCCACGCCGGAATGCCCGCCTCGGTCAGTTGCAGCATTTCCTCGGCGCTGACCTTCGACTTGGCTTGCATCTGACCGATCGCCCTAGTAATCCGGTCGATCAGTTCCGTGCCGCCGCCCAGGCCGGCCGCAGCGTTCCCGATGGCCGTGAGATATGGGATAACCTGTTCAGAGCGAAAGCCAAACGCCAGCATCTGTTTCGCGGCTTCTTGGACACCTGCGACGTCGAACGGCGTTGCGACCGCGAAGCGGTTCATCTCTTCGATGAACTTACGCGCCTTTTCTGCGCTCCCAAGCATCGTAGTGAACGCGATCTCCGCCTGCTCAAACTCACTGGCCACCCTGAGGGGATTTGTGAAGCCATACCGGACGGCGCCGTATGTCGCTGCCCCGCCGATCAGCATTCCAGGCAGAGAGAACGGCGCCCGGAGAATCGAGGTGCTCATGCGCCAGAATCCACTGGTCATGTTGCGGCTGATTCGGTTCAGGGCGTCGCCAAAACGCTGGAATTTTCTCCGGCTTCGATCTGCTTCGTCGCCCGCGTTTTTCGTTTCTCGCTTCAGCCGATGGGCTTCGTCAGCGGCGTCATCCAGCGCGGTGGCGGCGATTTGACCAGTCTTTTTCAGCTCTTTGCCGAGGTCTTTTGCCTCTTCCCCCGCCTCAGCTAGCTCTTCCTCAAACCGCTCGACCGCCCCGCCGAGCATGGACTTTTTGATCTGGTCCAGCAGTTTGTCGAGTCGTTGCAGCGGAGCCTCGTCGATCTTCCAGCCGACTTCAGCATACAGCTTCCTTAGGGCTTCACCGGCCACGGAAACTCACCACCTTTCCGCGGGAACATGTCAAGCGCGGCGTTGGCCTCCAGAAGCTCATCCCAGTCCATCCTGTCAACCTCGGAAGGCGGGATACCACCTTCATACACCAGGCGCCAATACAAAAAGCGCTTGCGCGCTTCGTTTTCGTAGAATCCTGGCGGCTTATTGGGGATTGTTAAGAAATCGAAAGGCCGCCTCGAACACGTCTTCCATGATGTCGAGGTGATCGTCCCAGAAGTCCCAGTTCGTGCGCGGATTCACGATCACGTGCTCCATGATCTGACCGTAATACTTCTCTGTCAGCAGGTTGCCGTACCGGTCCTTGCTTTCGTCGGCCATCTGCAGAGCTTTGCGAACGCCCGGGAACTGGAACGTGAATTCGATTCCGCCGATCGTGACGGTCTTTTGCCTCGGTTTCTTGATTTCGCTCATGATCCACCCTCCATGAAAGAAGGGGCCGGATTCACGGCCCCTTATTCTTGCGTGTAGTCGAATACTTGGATGGTGAATGCTCGGGATTCGATGCTATTCGAAAACGTCGATTGTGCCGGCCGCAGCACGCGCGCCTGCGTTCCGCCGATTTTCTCCCGCGGCGAATTGTTGCTGATCACCCATACCGGCACGATCTGTTTCGATGCGGCCAGACGGTTCAGGTACGTCACCGACGGCGACGTCTGCTGCAGGGTGATCGTGATGGTGCCGATCGGGTTGTTTACCTCCGAAACGGCGACATCGCCCTGGGCGCCGACGGACGTCTGAAACGTGTCCTCCGCCTTTTCGCATTCGACGAAGGACCCCTCAGCGAACCCGGTGATATAGACGCCGCCCACAGTAACCGTCACGTTTTTGGCGTCGTAGCTTGTGATCTGCGGCATGCTTCACCCCTCCTCACACCGTAATCGTGCCGTGGATGGTCGCCTCATGGACCGCCCCGGCCAGCTCGAAGCTGAACGTCGCGCCGGTGTACTTCCGCTGCGCACGGTCGGCCGGGTTCGTTTCCTCCCGCGTCGGGAAGTTGGTGCTGTACAGCGGCAGGCCGTCGTCGTCCGCGGCGATGATACCTTGGTTGAAGCTCTGGCGCAGCACGTTGATTACGGCCGCTTCCAGCTGCGCGATGCCGGCGTTCGTAAACGGAATCTTCGGCGACTGGTTGAGCAGCTTCTGCAGGCTGTGCTCGATGTTCACCTGCACCCAGTCTTTGGCCATGATCACGTCGATGTACTCGCCGCTAACGACCTTGCCTTCGCTGGTCACGTCGTCGCCGGCTTTCGTCACGTAGGCGTTCCCGCCGGCGGCGTGGATGTTGTTCAGTTCGCTGGCAGTCAGGTTGTCCGCCGTGATCCCGACCAGCCGCTTGAACTTCCACGTCACGCTGCCAACGGGCTGCGCGCCGGCGGCCCCAACCCAGGCGGCCTCAGGGTATTTCGCCACTTCCGCCGGATCGCTGTGATACAGCACGAACGTGCGGTCGTATTTCTTGGCGAAGATGGCCGCCAGATCGGCTAGGTCTGCCGTCCGCGCCGCAAACAGCTTGCCGCCGCGTTGCTCGATGACGTCAGCGACCGCGATGATGTCGGAAACGTCGGCGCTGGTGATGATGGCGAAGTACCAGTCGCGCTCGTAGACGGCGCCGAGAACATCCGTGAAGGTCTCGGCCGCGTCCGAATCGTATGCAGCGATGGCGAACTTCGCCGGCCGGTTGTCCCCCTGGGCGAAGATGGCGGCGGCCGCCTTGTACGCCTCGGTCGTTTCCGGGAAATCCGCTTTCACAGAGTCCAGGTCGAGGTACTCCTTGAACGGCAAGCCACCCGATTTCCCGGTCAGGATCAGCGGCGTGCCGAAACCGATCAGGCCGGGCGGCCGCACCAAATCGATCGTGACCGTAACGTCTTTCAGAGGCACTCCAATCAGCTCCTTTCGATTTCGGTTTTTTCGATGAACTGCTCGTCCATTTCGGACCTGGCCACAACCCGGAACCGCACGTCACAGCCGACTCGGCGCTCATATTCCACCGTAAGGAACACGTCACGGTTCTGCGCGTTCGTGATTTCCACGACCGTTATCCCGGCGCCACGTAGCGTATCACGGCCGGTGAAGTCGAAGTATTCGATGAGCGCATAGCACCGCTGGTAGGCATCGTCCGCGTCCCGGGAATGCACCGTGAACGAAAACACGACCTCGACCTGCTTTTCCTGCGTCCGCCGGATGCCGCCGTCCACGTTCTCGACGTCCTCGACGCCGTGCGCGGGCGCGAGGTACGGAGACGTCATCTTGTACGTGACGAATGGATACGGCGGCATTTTCCCCGTCTGGTCACCCATGATGACCGGGATTCCGAGCGCCACAGACAGCGGGCGGACGATGGCAGAGCGAATCGCCGCGTAATCAATCACCGGCTTCCACCCCGCTTTCACCGCCGGTGTCCACCTGCTTGGCGAGGTACTGGTGGAAGTCCGCATATTCGGAGAAGTCCGTTTCTTCCTCGATCCGGTACTTCTTTCCGCGGTAAACGATGTGCGAATGCATCGGATACGCCTCCAGCGAAATGATCAGCCGATCCGCCGTCGTGTACCGCCCGCCGGACTCGTACAGCGTGCGCTCCGGGACCGGAAGGATGGCCGCCATCGTGTCGCGGGTGACGTCCTGCGGCTCGCGCCAGATGCCGTCGTCGTCGTAGTGGCCGGGCTCGCGGGTAATGTGCTGGCACGGGACGCTGTATTTTTTGATCAGCCGAGCGAAATTGTAGAGCCTCACGTCACACCACCTCGTACACGATCGCCCGGAGCAGGTGCCCGGTGTGAACCAGCGGATTGCTTCGCCCGGTCATTTCAACGGTCATCCGGGACAACGGCGGTTCGCTCAAGTTCCGCAGGAACTCCTGCATCATGCCCTGCAGTTGAAGGCCGAGCGCTTCCAGTACCTTATCCGTCGGCGTACCCTTCCGGAACGCCTCGATCAACCACTTTCTCGCTTCATCCAGAAACGCTTTTTCGTTTTCGTCGAAGCCGGCGCGAATGAAAGAGCGTTCCGGGATGACGATGTGCGTCGTCTCCTTCCGCAGCGGGTACCCTTGCGCGGCGAACCACTTCCGCATCTTCGGCGTCACCGGAATCCGCGCGCCGAACTCGTGAACAGCGCCGATCATGGCCATGTCTCCGCCCATGATGCCGACTCTGATTTTCCGTTTTCCGAGCTTGTCCAGCTCCTTCAGCAGCCGGGGGATGCGGTTTTCGTCGTGCACCTTTACGGGCATGGCAGCTCATCCCACTTCGGCGTCGAGGCCGGGACAAACCGGAACCGGGTGTATGGTTTGAGCAGCGCGAACCATGGCGCGGTGCTACCGCCGGAAGCGCCGTTGATGCCGCCGCCGGTCGTCCAGATTTCCGCCGGATTCCGGAACGTCTGCTGCATCTGACCGACGCGCTCGGATTCGACCAGCCCGGCGTTCGCCCCATCAGTTCCGACGCCGGCGGCCAGAACCGCCTGGATCATCATGCTGATTGCTACCTTCACGCCGGCGGGAAGGACGATGTCGCCGTTTCCGTCCCGCGAAAACGGGTTCCGCGTCCACTCGACGACGAAGTCGATTGCGGCCGGCAGGAGGATTTTCAGCAGGTCGTCCTTCGAGGTGTCGTCTTCCGGAATCCCGAGCAGGATTTTCAGTTCAACCAGCGTCATTTTTCTTTCCGCCCTTCTTCGGCGGAGTAGGCGGTTCCGGTGCGGCGCCCTGGACCGGGCGTGCGATCCCATGCTTTTCCCAGCGCTCGGCGACGACGTCGCTCACTTCGATGACGTCCCCGGGCTTCAGCGGCTTCCCGTAGAAGGTCTGCACCAGCATTTCCACGCGCACCACGACCATCACCCTTTCATCGAAAAAATACCCTGCGGAAGGAAACCCTTCCGCAGGGTTGAATCATTACGGAGATGCCGGCGGCTTCAGCACAGCGAACATGAACCGGGTGTTTTCGTCCCGATCGAGTTGGTTGACCGGGTTCGGAATCTGCCAGGCCAGCCGCATGACGCAGCGCAGGGCCACCATGTCCTGCTGGGCGAGGTTGTACACGATCTCGCCCGTCACAGGGTCCTGAATCACGGCCTCGGTCAGGATCTTGTAGGTGATGTCCTGACGGATCGCGTACACCAGCTGCGACCAATCGCCGGAGATCATCAGCGACTTGGTCGGGTCGATCGAGCCGTTCAGCGGGAAGATCATCCGCTCGCCGTCCAGCTGGTACCGGGTGCCTTCCTGCATGGTCGCCTTGAAGATCGGTTGACCGTCAGCATCCCGCAGGCCCCGCAGCTTCGCGCGCATGCTCACGGCGGCCACGTGACCATTCACCATGAAACCGGACCGTTCGACCAGATCGATCACGCCACCCTCGCCCATGATGTCGTCATACAGATCGTTTCCGGTGCCGAGCGTGACGACCTTGCCTTTCTGTTCGGCCTGCGTCACGATGCCGTCCGGCCAGGTGGACGGCTTGTTGGTGCCATACAGCACCGCCGCATCGAAAACTTCGCCGAACGCCGCCTCAATCCGCGGGCGGATTTGGCCCCAGATGTCGTATTCGGCGTCGTCCAGTACAGCCTCCGGAATCGGCACGATGACTGCGATTTCCTCGGCTTCGAGGTACTTGTTCTTCCATTCCACCTTCGTGGTTTGCTTCGTGCCTGTGTCGCCGTTGACGAAATACGCCATCGGCAGGCTGTTGAGCACCGGCAGACGTTTTTGCTTCGCCGTCATGTTCGGCAGGCGCGTGGCCAGCTGCATGACAGCCGAATACTGCGGAACACCTTGGATGATCTCCCGGGCCACTTCCTCGGGGATCAGGGCTTCAGCATCAGTACGAAGGATAGCATTCGTTGCCATTTTTTCTTTTCCACCTCCGTAAAAATCAGCGCCGCGCGGCGCTTCGAATCAGATCGTTCATGTTGAATCCGACTTTTCCGCCAGTCCCATCTCCTGGCGGCGTCCGACCGCCAGCGGCCATGCGCTTCGTGACTTCCTCCGAAACCGCGGCATCCCATAGTTTCTTGAAGTCCTCGATGCGCCTTTTCGTGTCGTCGACGTCGTCGCCGAGCACGAACGGTTTGAACTGGATCGGCAGGTTGGTTTGGGCCAGAAGGTTCGTCGCCTCCAGCTCGACCGTCTGCCGCTTCAGCGCCGCCTCCTTCTCCATCAGCTCGCGGCGCTTTTTCTCCAGCTCGTACTGGATCTTTTCCTCTTCGGTCATTTTGGCCTGGAGCTGCTGCTCCAGCTGCTTCAGCTGTTTCACGTACTGGGTCCGGACCCGGTCCTCGGCGGACTGGATTTGCTTCTGCAGCCAGGTCTCCAGTTCCGGCGTCAGCTGAAACCCTCCCTGGCCGCCAGAATCGCCTCCAGAGCCGCTTTGGGTCGTTCCGGTACCTGCATCATTCCCCTGGCCTCCTTGTTGGCCCTGCGCGCCTCCTGCGGCGTCAGTTCCCCCACCTTGGCCAGCATCCGCCGCAAAGAATTGCAGGTTCATTCTGAGCGGCATCCATCTCAACAGGTCTTGCATGTGCTGATTCCTCCATTTCGAGTTCGGCCATGCCGACGCCCTGCGCAGAGTTCGCCGACACCCGCCCTCAAGTTTTTGGTTAAAAACAAAACAGCCGGGTCACGGCTGTTTCAAACGAGTTTTCTTCCATTCCTCAAACGTCAGGTCAGCGAGCTCTTTGTGCTCTTTGCGCCGCACATCCGCGATCCGGTACGTCGTGAAGCACCGGCAGTTGATGTCGTGCGCGGCCACGCCGGTGTTCCCCGGCGCTTTCCCGCGACCGCCGGACGGCAGAAGCTCGAAATCCTCGTCCACCGGTACTTCCTGCCCGTCCATCAGCCGGTGGTTGGCAGCCGCCGTGTGCCGCACCTTCTCGTCATGCAGCGAATTCCACTTCTTCATCATCACGACGCCCTGCGCATGCGCATGCTGCGCGCTGGCCAGCGTCGCCGCCTCCTGGATTCGGTGAGCCTCGGTCCGGACGATCCGGACGGTGTCCGCGTGGCTGGTATTTAGCACATCCCGGACGTTCGCGGTCATTTTCCGAAGCGTGCTGCCCTCGACCAAGTCGGCTGTGATCCGCCGGAACAGCTCGTCGATGGTCTGCCGCCGGAGCCGCGACAACCGCCCTTTCAGCGTCCGGCCGCCTACCGGTTCCTCGATGATTCGATCGATCTTTTCCAGCGGCACCGCGGCATATGCCAACCGCGCCCTGCTCTCTCGCTCGATCGCCCAAGCCATCCACTCGTATGAGTGCGAGTACGCCTGGCGCAACAGTCGTCGCAGCGCCCGCTGGTTCTTCGCGCTCATTCGGTCGACTTGGGCCATGATCTGCTTCTCCAGCCGGCGGAGGCGGTTGTATTTTGCCATTTCCTCATAGGTGAGCTTCCCCTCGGTTTCGAGCTTCGCGTAGAGCAGCCCGATCTCGGCGATGATACCGTGCAGCGCGACCTCAAAGTTCCGCCGAATCTGCGCCTCCACCGCCTCCAGCTGTTGCTCATTCGTCCGGCGCAGCTCGTCCTCGTACTTGTCCAGGCTCATGCAGCATCATCGCCCTCGTCGTCGGGCAGCTCCAGGTCGGGGATGCGTTCACGCTCAGCCTCCATGAGATCGAGTTCGTATTGCGCATCGTCGACGAACGACAGCTGGCTGAGCCGCGTCTGCTCGCTGACCATGCCTTTGAGTTGCCGCGTCGCCTGCGCTTCGTAAAGCAGATCGCGCGGGAAATTCCGCTTGAACTCGAACCAAACGTTCAGCGGATCGAATTTCAGGGACGGTGTCTTCATGTTCCACGGCCCGGCGAGAAGCTCAAACATGCGCTTGCTTGCCGAACGGAACTTGTTTTCGAAGAACCCCGTCTTCATCTCCAATCCGAGCAAACGGTATTTCCGCGCTTCCCCGGACTGAGCCCCGCCGCCGAACGCTTCGTCGGACAGGTCCGGCGTCTTCGAAAACCGGTAGATGTTGTCATGCAGCCGATTGAGGTGATGCTCCACGATGTCGTCATCCAGCTGCTTCGTGATGAACTTGATGTCGCCACCATCCGGAATATTGAATGCTCCGGTCTTTCGCGCCTCGTTGAGCGTTTCCTCGTCGATCTGCCCGCCGATGAACGCCATGTACGCCAGACGGAAGGCCTCGATCTCGCTGTTTACGTCGGACATTGTCCGGTCGTAGGCATCGATGAGGCCGAGAACCTTTTCGGCGTCGCCCTGTAGCTCGGCGTTGTTGGGGAAGCCGACGACCGGGCACATGCTGAACTGGTGCTGTTCCGGCGGCTTTTCGACCTGGTACACGCCGCTGTTAGAGCGCGTTTCGATGAAGTAGTGCGTGTTAGTTTCGTCGTAAAACTCCACCTTCCGAATCGGGTTGTCGCGCTCGTCCAGCACCGTGTACACGTACAGCGCGTAATCCGGCTCGGTGATGTCGCCGGTGGTCGTCAGTAACACCGTCCCGAATGCCGGAAGATTTTTCGCCCTTTCCCGCGCCTGTTTGTCAATGTACAAGAGGCGGGCGCCGTATCCGCAGATCGCGGCCATCTTCGTGACCTCGACGTCCAAGTCGGGAAGGTTGTTGAGGGCCGCGAACCGCGTGATGAGGCCCTGGGCTTCCTCGTAATTCGGATCGTCCTTCGCGTAGTTGTAGCTGATCGGATTCCCGGCGAAGTAACCGACTTTCATGTCGACGATCTCGCCAAAAAAATCATTGGCGACCCGGTTGTTGACTTTCCTCTCGTCGGCAAGCCGTCGCTGGAAGATGGGGACCCCCTGCGGATCACCCAAATACCGCAGGTACAGCCTCTTCATCTCCGCCTGTCGCGGCTCAAATTTTCGAAGAATGCGCTGCACCAGCTCAGGCGTGATGCCGCCTTTTTGGACTTGCTCGATCTCGTAGCTGAAATCCGGCAGCATTTCGTGCATGTCACCTCCTATCTGGCGATGGTCGGTGCAGCTCGTACCGTTCGCATGTTGATTTCGTCTTCCAACGCGTATCTCACCGCGTCGATGCTGTGGTTATTACGATCCGGAAAACCGTCCTTCCAATTCCCGTTCGCGTCCTTCTCCAGCTCGTACTGCGTGAATTCGCGCAGCGTGTTCGGACAGCGGACCGGGTCGATGATGATTTCTTCGAGATCCTGTAGGAACTTGATCCCGTGCTCGACCGAATCGGGGCCTTTTTTGGCGCCGCGGACGTTCAGGCCGAGCTCGCGCAATTCGGCGATCGTCCGCTGCTCGGCGCTGTCGGCGGTGATCAGCCGATTATTCGGGTTCTCTTGCTTGATTGCGTCCACCAGATGGCGGTTTTTCATGCCCACTCGATGGATCTCGTAAAAAATGAAAAGTCGCCTGCGCGTCTTGTCGAAGTAGCAGACGGTGTAGTGCAACGGATCGGAGGCGAAACCAAAGTCCAGACCGCGATAGATCCGGTCGAACCGGGCGATTTCCTCGTCCGTGATGACACGGGCCTTCACGTTCGTGAATACCTCGCCACCCGTGCCGTTCGGCACACCGAGATATTCGTGCTCATAGGCGGCCTCGTTGACGGCCTTCAAATGCTCCGCCTCGATGATGAACTGCTCGCCGAGCCATTCCCGTGGAACGTCTAGGTAGGTGCTATGGTGCACGTATGTGTCCGGCCGTTTTTCCAAGACGACGGTGTTCACCCAGCTGCTGACCGATCGCGGCGGGTTGAACGAATAGAAGACGTCAAACTTCGGGCCGCCGCGCATCAGCGACTGGTTGATAATCCGGATTTCGTCCGGTCCGTTGAATTCGTCGACTTCCTCGTACCAGATCCAGCGGATGTAACCTTTCTTAACCTTGATCGATTTGATTTTCCGGGGCTTGTCCGCACCTCGGAAAATGATCCGCTGGCCGGTCGGAATATAGATGAGCTCAAGCGGACTGAGCTTCGCCTTCCACAGGTGACCGACGCCGAGCACATCGATTGCCCACAGAAGCTGCTCGTAGATGCTATCTTTCAGGTTTGCAGCGACTTTCCGCAGCACGACCGCGTGCGTGTCCCGGTGCCGCATGATCCCGAGGATAATGACTATACTGATGAATGACGACTTCGTGCTGCCCCGGCCGCCCTTGAGCCACCAATGCGTGTATGCCCCCTGTTTTATCAGGTGATACAATCCATAGAACGAAGTGGCGATGAGGCGCGACAACCTGACTGCCCGATTAACTACCAGTTCCGGATTGGCCATTGGCGCCACCTCGCGGCTGCGGCGGTACGTCGTCGATGATGTTCACAATGCCGGCGCGTTCCGGATCTTCCAGCTCTTTTGTCTCCGCCTTCACCTTCGCGATCTGTGCCCGCATCAGCTCGATCTTCGTCCGCCGTTCGTCTTCCTCCGGCGCCGCATTCAAGAACTGCCGGATCAGCGAATTGAGTGTGCTAATCGCGGCCGCCTGGGCTTTCAGGAAGTTGGCGTACTTGTCCCACGCGAACTGAATTTCCCATTCACGCTCGGTGATCACGCCGCCTTCCTTCACCTTTTTCAGCTCCTTGGTCACGTCGTCCCGATCCCGGACGAACATGATCTTCTGCGCCCGGATGATGGCGGTGAATTTCATGACGATGCTGTGCCAGAGCATGTCGAGCGGATCGGCCTCAGCAGCCAGGTCGAAGACTTCCAAGAACTCCTCGTCCTGGGGCATGTACTTCCGGTAAAGGCCGTGCTTGACGGCGTTTTGGTTGCCCTTCGGCGCCCCGCCCTTGTTTCCGACCGCGTTTTTGTTGCCGCGCGGCGCGCCAGGGCGGGGGTCTTCGCGCTCCTCCCACTTGTAGTAGTGCTTCCATTTGCGGACCATCTCGGGCGAAACGCCGAGCTTTTCGGCGATCCATTTGAGTTGTCGCGGGCGGCCGGCGGCGCACCACATTTTGAAGGCTTTCCGCTCGAGCGGACTTCGCTTTTGCGCCACTACATCCACCCCACCTCCGCATTTGAGTTGTTTTCACGTTGAAGCGCTTTCTGGCTGGAAGCGTTCCAAACGAATCAACGAAAAAACCGAGGGAAAAGCCCCGGATATTTTCCAGTATCTTGCATTAGACTTTGACTAAATACTGATTCTGTCAAACTCGTGATTTTCGAAAATCCGCATGAAATCAAGGTTTTCGTTTCGTCAAGATGCGAGTGCAACAATCATCCGGTTTTTGTAAAACTCAACCGGAGAACCATGCGGTCGAGCATGTCCTGAGTGAGCCCCAAATACCGCAAAGTGACCTCCTGAGATTCGTGTCCGAACGCCTCCATGAGTAACGCTATGACGTAGCCCCACTGCTCGCGAGGCGCGTTCATGAGCATGTGATAGCCCCACGTTTTCCGGAGCGAATGGGTGCCGATGTCTTCGAGGCCGAACCGTTTGGCAATGTCGGACATGATTCGCCAGGCCATTTGCCGGCTGATCGGCTGCCCTTTTTCGCCGTTTGATTTCTTCTGCCGGGAAGCGAATAAATATTCATCGTCGTCCATGTCCCGGATGTACATCATCAGGTCATCATAGTACGACGGATGAATGATGAACCGTCTTTCCTTCCGGCGCTTCCGGCGGTTCCTAGTCTTCTTTGCGACGTAGTTGATGTGCAGCTGGTCCCGGACATCGCCGACCTTCAGGCTCAACAAGTCGGAAATGCGCAAGCCGCAATGGATGCCCATGGTGAACAGCAGGTAGTTGCGGAAGTTTCGGACCTTCAAGTAATTCTGGATCTCCACGATGATTTCTGGGTCCCGGATCGGCTGAACCTCCCGCATATCACCACCCCGCATAAAATCATGGAAGCCGGCACTTACGAACCCTTTGCGCGGCCGGCAAGCGCCCGGGTCCTGCCCAATAACCGTTCCGGTCACGGCCAAGGAGGCGCGCAGCTCCTGTATGATTTGCCCCTCATACAGGCTCCATGACCATGCTGCGCTTTGGGGTTGGGCAGGCGTTTAGATTATTCGCGAACACACGTCGGGCGGGAACAGAACTGCTTTGTTCCACACCATGTTCCCCACACGCAGCCAACGCACTTGGCCGGCTGCTTTGGCCCGGACACATTCCTTTGAAGAGCTGCATTGAGTCCACGAAGCTCTTCGAGGATTTTCTGAACACTTCCTGGACTCTTTGGTCTGGCCATATGCACCACTCCAAAATAAAAAGAGCCGCATTTCTGCGACTCTGTTCGGCGCATCTGATTTTCCACGCTACCATCATAACATGTTCTGCTCCAAATAACCTGCCATTTTCCTGCCAAATGTCTGCCTTTTTTCTGCCACTTTTCTGCCACGTTTTCAGGCTGGCTGTTCTTCCTTGGGCTCCACAAATACCTCCAACCGCAGCATGAATGCGAGCTTGTAGATCGCCTTCGATTTCAGCCTGTAATATTTGCGCTCGCTCATATGCAGCTCGGTGTAAACGTGGTAGTCGTACACGTCCTCGGCTTCCAGGTAGCGCTTTTCAATGATCTGCCGCTCCAACTTCCCCAAACGGCTGACGGCCTTCTCCACCCGTTCAGTGATCTCTTTCATCCGCTGCTCGGTGTCCACATTCCATGCCGCGGTCTCCTCGGCCGGCTTCCCGACGACGTAGGTCGGTCCATGATACCTCGGATCAGGCGACGCAGTGACCTTCATTTCCCGCCGAACGAAACCGATTTGGCGGTATATCCGCGCCGTCTCCAGGTGCTCCTCAACTCGCTGCCGTGTCGTTTCTCGATCTATTTCCCACGGGAAAACCATCTGCTCGATGCTTTTCAATTCCCCACACCCACCCCTCACTTGTGGTATAATGGGCATGGGAACATCCGTTCAGCCCCGGCGGGCCGCCATCCTGCGCCGGGGCCGCCCACCACGAATTCTTCGCAGACCACGCATTTCCAATCATCAGGCGGTTCCCAGTTCCACAACCCCTGTCGCCCTCTCGCCGGGATCGGTTCGCGTAGCCATCGGACGTTCAGAAGCTCCCATGCGAAGCGACCGGGCGTGAAGTCCCCGAAGTAAAACTCGTTTAAATCAGGCACTTTTTCCTCTCCCCTCGAATTTCGAATGACGATCCCGCCGTCCGCGAAAATCCTTCTGCCGATTTCCCAGCATTCCACCAGCTCTGCCACCGCCACGATGCACCCTTTCGGCAGGGGAGAAATCTGATGCCAGATTCGCGTATAGTTGAGAGCCAGCATCTTTACCGTCTCGAAGTCGGACTGGAGACCAGCATGAATCGCAATCGGTCCGCGGTAGTTTGTCCAGCTCCGTGTCTCAAAACGTTTGTACCCGTGGGCGATCAGCGACGCCCAAGGTTGGTGAATCGTGATAGCCTTCACGGCTCGTTCGCTCCTTACAACCTCAAAATCAATCACCCACACCAATCTGTCCGGTTGGTACTCCGCCACGCTCCCGTACCCCTCAGCGATCGCATCGGTCTCCGTGATGTCTCCGAGGCGTTCCTGGCGGACGGTCGTGATGCGGATGCGGGCGAACGTTTGGTCGCGCCTGTATCCCGTTTTCGCCAGATGGACCGTGCCGACTTTCCACCGCCGTTTTCCGACCAGGCGACGGGTCTGCGTCTTGCGGCCGGCGAGGATCGGGGCCACGTGTTCGGGTTTGAAGAGTATCACGGCTGGCCCTCCTTCAGTATGTCCGCAAACACATAAAACGGATCGCCTGGCTCGAATACATCTGCATGATATTCCCCGTGTCTTTCTGGATCAAATGGTTCCGCCACGATGAGGCCCAGTTCCTCGGCGAAGTCCTGAATCGAGCCGCCCCACCAGTCGTTTCCCCGAAGCGCCTCGGCAATGACTCGGCGGGAGAAGGTTTTAAGCTTCTGGTTTTCCTCTTTCAGCCGTGCCACCTCCGCTTCAAGTTCCTTGACCCGCTGGTGCATCTCAATGTATGTCATTCCGCGTTCACCCCCTGTATGACCGGATGATGATTTCCGCACGCTCACCGGCCGCGGTATCGACCTTGCGCTTCTCGATGATCAGGCGCCGCACTTGTCGGTCGTCCACCCACGCCACGCCATTCAAGCCGTCCAGAATCGTCTTGGCGTAATTGTCGGCATCACCCTCGCGCAGGCCATGGATGTAGACGACACCTTCCACTTCCACGGGCCCCTCCACCGGCCGGATGCGCGCCTGCTTGGCCGCCCATGCCACTTGGTTCTTGTACACGAGATAGCGTTTGGCGGCGCTCGAGACAAACTTCCCACGCTGCGTCATGCGCACCGCCGGTACCGGGCGGCCGGGGATGACGAGCCTGTACAGCGCGTCGTCCCCGACCATGAGGTCATCGAGCAGCTGCCGCATTCCGCTCTTCCTCTTCCCGCATTTCTCGCAGAATCTTCTGAGCCCGCGCCTTCGCCAACTCCATCCGGTAGCTGGTCGCCTTGATCTCAACCGGCACGGTGATCTCCAGCAGCCGATCCGTGATCCGCTCCCCAATCGTGCGCGGCAGGTCATTCGGCGACAGGTTCGTCGTTACCAGGATTGGTTTGGTCATCCGGTATCGTCCATCGACGATCCGGAACAGCACGTCCTGCACCCAGTCGGTCACCTTCTCCGCGCCCAGGTCATCGAGCACCAACAGGTCGCACGACAGGAGCGCCTGCATGATCTCCTGTTCCGTCTCGTTCGACTTGTCGCGGTCGAATGTGCTCCGAATCCGCGCCAGCAGCTCACTGACTGTCTGAAAGACCACGGTCTTGCCTCGGTTGTCTAGCTCCTTCGCCACGGCCGACGCTAGATGCGTCTTCCCGCACCCAGGCCTGCCCCACAGCATCAAGCTGGTGCCTTTCCAATGCTCGAACCGGTCGCAATAGTCCCGCGCCATCTTCAGGGCCATCTCCGTACCTGGCCGCGGCTCAAACGTCTCGAAGATGCACCGGTCGAAGCGGTCGCCCAGTTGCTCCATCGCGAACAGGCGCTTGGCTTTGTTTTGCCCCGTGAGCCGTGCCATCTCGCGCTCAAACTGCTCCACCTCACACCGGCAGCGAGGTTGCACGGTAAAGGATCGGCCCAGAAACGCCACCGTCTTGGGCTTGACCAACTGGCCGCAGACCGGGCAATGATACCCGGTCGCCTTAGAGGCTGAGCTGGTTGAGGTCGAAACCAGCGTATGCACTGTCTTCTCTAGACCCCTCTTGAGTCCGTCCACCCCGGTTCCCTCCCGCGATCAGCTTGAATTGCCGTTTCTCTCTCTGCGCGGCCTGCCGAGTCCTGATGCCCTTCTGCCACCAGCTTTCTGCGATCCCAAGGGCATAGCGAATGTCTTTTCCTGCCATGGCTGCCTTTTCGATGGCCAGGCACAGCAGGTCCGCCTCCATGCCGTCGTCAAGGTACGAAAGAAGTCTCTCGGTCTGCAGAGGATTCAGGGCCAGGCCAAACGCTCGTTCACAAGCCTGCATGACCTTGGCCGCATCGGACTGGTCGTCTTGTTCATCACGCGCGCACGTGCGCGCGTTATTTGCTTGCATGCTTGCTTGCATATCTCTTGAAGGTGAAGGAGAAGGTGAAGGTACACTGGATAGCGCACAATCGCGCGCTGCGCTACTCTGCGCTACTGAGTCACGCTCTGTGTTTTCCTGCGCTGTTTGTTCGCGCTCTTCAGCGCATTGCGCTACTTTATTGCGCGCCGCGCTACCTTTCGTTGGGTCATCGCTCGGAGGAGCCGGATACGCGGACTTGTCCTCCTCGCGTTTCGCTTTCGGGATGTAGGTTTGCAAGGCATAGAACGTGTCGGGGTTAACCTGGATGTAACGATGCCCGTCAACCTCATACCACGTGATGAGCCCTAGGTCGTGCATGGCCTGAAGGGCCTTTTCGGCATCATCAGGTGTACGACCAAGGACCGCGAAGCGAGGTGTGACGGTAAAGAATACCTTATCCGGTTCACCATCCATTCGGCCCCAATCATCCAAGTGGGGAATGAGCCACGTCCACAGGATGACGGCATATTCGCCAGCTCTACGAGCCAGCTCTTCAACCTTGCCCGAAAGGGATAAGTCCGTACTGATGTACCGCTTTCGGCTCATCGTTTTCACCCCTTAATGTTGGGTGGCCGGGCGGGGCCGGCGCCCCGCCGCGGTCAGCTTTCGAATAAAGTTGTCTGGTCATCACCGTGCACTTCGCTTTGTACCACTTGGCCATCGACGACGATGTCGTCTCCGTAGTAAGGCTCAGAGTCTACATCATTGAGATCGCGTTTGACGGTTTCGTCCTGAGCCAACAACCGCATATCCTCAGCGGACATCGGCAACCACTTGTAGGCGTCCCGAACCACGGTTTTTAGACACATTGCTTCGTAGTCCGAGACCCACGGACCGTCATCTGGACTCTTGGAACGCTTGCGCCGTTCCTCGATCTTCTGAATGGGCAGGTAGTGAACGTAGTAGCCGCCGTCTTTCATGCGGGCGACCAGGTAGGCACCTTTGATCGCGCCGGGCTCGTTGACGCCTTCCCTCATGTACCACGGCACGTGCCGCAGGGTGTCATGGATGCCGAATTCCATTTCGAAAATGTCGTTGGCATAGACGATACGGGCATTCATCGAGGCGATCTGCCCGGAGCGCCGGATCATTTCCAAATAGCCCTTGTAATCGATGATGAGTTGCACTTCGGTCTGTTCTGTTTTGCGGTTTTTGAAGGGAACCAAGTGAACATGCCCAAGAGGACCCGGCTCCAACCCAAGCTGCGCGCACTGCAGGACCGCTGCTAGAAGACTAGGTACTGAACACTCACGTAGTTTGGGATTGGTCCGCAGGCAGGTTAACGCAATTCGCAGAAGACGATCAGCACTCACATGCCTTGGCAATGCTCGTTCGATTTCGCTCCGGAAACGCTCGTCCCGAAGCCAATCCTCGACCGTTTTTGGCTTGCTAGCCCCGTTTCCGTCCGCCTTCGTTGCGAGCTTGTTCTTCAGGCTATCCGTGCTAACCGCCATCACAGCTCTACCTCCCGAATCTGGAATCGTCGATAGGTAGATGCGGTAACGTACTTCCGGTAGAGGTCCGGGTGCTCGGCCTTCAGGCGCTGCGTGTCCAGACGCTCCTGCGTAACCGTCTTCCATGTTACGACTTCCAAATCGCCAATTCTTCCGATCTCACGGTTACCGAGCATCGCCTTCAGGCGGTTTTCTGCCTCCTGCCGGCGCTCGGCCGCGGCTTTCTCCACCGCCTTGGCCTCACACCACTGACGGATCAGTTCTGTCGCATCTGGCGGCAGGACAGCCACGCTATCCGGCTCAGCCTCCTTGTAGAGGCTGGACAGGAAGTCCCGCGACGCGTCGGAACCATCCACAGGTGGCGGGGTTCTGGTTTCGACGTGTTGCCAGAAATCATCCTCGATGGTGGTCAGGTGGGCAATCAGCTCGTCGTCGCGATCCACATGGGTAACGATGAGCCGTTGGCCGCCAACCAGCACCGCAAAGTAGACTCTCCGCGCGCCGGTTACGGACATATAATGCATACCCTGGATTACGTACCTGTCAGGCAGTTTGTCCTCGGACACGTCACGACCGTGCCAGGCGTTAATCGTCTTAATCTCCAGCAGTGCGTCTTCGCCAACGACCTTCCGATCGACATTAGCGATCAGATATGGCCGATCAGGATGCTGCAGAATTGTATTGATCCGTCGGACCTTCAGGCCCATGCGCCGGGCAAACTCTTTCGCGATCACGTCCTCCAGAAGTTGTCCCCAGTAGGCTGCCTCGCTGTCTGCCTCGCGCGTTTCAATCTGACCAGTCTTTTCGAGCCAGACTTGGATAGGCGTCCGATACGGGTCGAGTCCGGCCACGGCCGCCGCGTCGCTGCCGCCGATACCCTTCCGCCGTTCCTCTAACCACTGCTCCTTAGTCATATCCCGCGTGCTGACTGCGATGACCCTTGCCATGGTCAGCTCACCCCCGCGCAGCGCCATGCGGCGTCGTGGTATTTCAGAAAACAGGAGGTGTCGGCGAACCATTCGCCGTGAGCCTCGATATATTCGTAACCGGCCCGGATCTCCTCGCCGCAACCACAAGCGCAAGTCGCAATGACCTCCGGCTCGCGTTCTTGCGGGTCCGGTAGGCCGACGGCGAATCTGTCGAGCGAAACATGAAACATGGTGTAGCCTCCTTTGCCCCGTCTGTGTTACAATGGGACTGGATCAAATGTTTTTTGAGGGGCCGTGTTCGCACGGCCCATTTTTCAGCCGATGATGGTCACGAAGTCATTGGCGATTTGCTCAGCCAATGCTTCGGCCAGATATTCCTTGATCCGCTGAATGGCCTCCAGCTTCCAAGCACCTCCATCCGCCTCGAACAGCGCGGCTTCGGGGCCGCTTCTCATGCGGAACACAAACTCGCTTTCCGGCTGAACCACTTCGACGAAGGTCCGATATGGCTTGAGACGCACTGGATTCGGAACGAGCACGTTTCCTACGGTTGCGATGCCCGTCTTCGCCGTAACCTGCTGAGTTACTCCGTCATCCCCGACCGTCGTGACGTTTTCTTCTTTCACGTTGCCGACGATCCGCAGGACATTTGCCCGGTCGTCGTTTGGGACAAAGCAGGATTGGATCAGGATATTGAACGCCTCTAAATCTAGGAAGCGCCCGAACGGAATCACCGGCAGCAGAGCGCTGGCCTGGATGTAATGGTTTCTTTCGAAGTCCCGAGAGAATGTGCTGTACACACTCACTTCTGTTGGGCTTTCGACGTGGACGAGCACCGAGTCCAGCTCGTCGTAATTGCTCCTCAGATAGTCGACCAGTCCGGTCAGATTGCGAACCACCAAGGGCTTTGCAACCGGCTGCCTGATCAGATGCAATGGCTTGTCGGAGTAAACCTGATCTCCGACAAAATGCTTGGTTGCTTCGCCCAATCCGATCAGGTATTGCAGGGCTTCTTTCAGCACGCCAACCACTCCTTACTTGAATTTCACGACTTTCCCGGAATCTTCCGGGGGATTGATTTTGCGGCCGCGATCATCGGCCAGATCGCCGTCATCGTCGATCATCAGCTGATCTTTGACGCCGGACTTAAGCTCGGCGATGACAGCCTTTCCGTTCTTGTCGCGGTCGACGATGAACTTGGTCGGGATTCCGCGCGGCGGCGCCAGCTTGGACTTGACGCTGATTTCCGACACGGCAACGGTCCTCGTCTCATCAGGTTTTACCTTGATCTCGACGATGACCGCACGAACGGCGTCCGCTTTCGTGTTCGGGTCGGCGATGTTTTCCGCCAGGCGCTGAAGCTCGATGTTGAGGCGCTCCAGCAAGGCGCCGCCGGCCAGCGTGTTCACATCCACCGTCACGCCCACGTTATTCACCTGCCTTTCTTCCTCCTTTGCCTCATCTGTGGTACAATGAAGTTGGGTGTAAGTCATTCCACCGTTCCAGCGGTGGATTTTTCTTTTTCAAAGCCAGCGAGGTGGTCAAGGATCCGTTCCCAGTACGAAATTTCGTTGCCTGGATCCTGGGAACCGACTTTGACTTCCTTCTCAAGCCCGATCCGGTACGCGATCAGGAGCGACTGCGTGGCCACACGGTATTCGCGGACCTTCCTGGCCACTTCTTCCGGGGTTTCTTTCACCCACCAGCATCCTTCGCCTTCCTCGTAGACTTTGGTGACATAATCTCTACCGCTTTCCGAGAAGGGCGACCTCATCTCCCATGTAACCGCACGAATATGCTCGGGAGCGAGATATACAGGAAATCCGTCAGTTTTCGTCAGCCTGATCAACCCACTCACCTCCCTTCAATGGCCGGCACCAGGATGCCGTGTCCTTCTTGGACGAATTCCAGCCTCACCGGCGTACTCGGCAACACGCCGTCGCGCTCGAGTGGCAGCCGATAATAGTCCCGACTGTAGGTGCATATCGCATCGTCTTCTTTGACCACGATCCGGCGGTCGTCGACGTGTAGCGGGATACCCCTGACGGTGATCTTTTGCATCCGGTTCACCTCCTCGCAAACATTGCTCTACGTGGCAGCTCCTGCGCTAATTCCGCCCGAGCGTATCCCCGCCACGTACACTCCGCGCAATGAACCTCCCACATGCCGCCATACCGCCCTTCCATGCAGCGCATCGGCCGGCCGTAAAGCGTGGTCAGGTATGCCTGGGAGCCGCAATTCGGACAGTTTTCGGATTCGAGAATGCGCAATCTCCACGGTTCGAACAGGGCGAGCCAGACGCGCCGGCGGACTTCCTCCGGGTAGGGGCGGAGCCACGTTTCCGCGTGCCGGCGGAGTTTCTCTTGACTGGCGCCATTCTGATGCCAGCGGACGAGCGTTTTCACCATCGCCTCGATTCCCGTGGCGTATTGGCTGTCGATTGCAATTTGGGTGGTCGTCAGCTCACCGTTCACCCCGTTTCACCTCCATGTCGTACTTCTGGATCAGCCTCTTCCGATCCAGCCCGAACTCCTCTTCGATCACACCCTGCAGGACGGCGGCCACGGCCTGTACGTCGCGCATCTCCATCCAGATCCGCTCCGCCTGCTCACGCTTCTTCTCGGGGTCCACGTGCCGCGCCAATGCCGTCCCCTCCAGTACCGCGTAAAGTTCGCGCAGCTCCTTGAGCAACAAGTCCTTCAGGGCGGCCGGGTGCAAATCCAGGTTCGGCACATCGTCGAGCATGTTCGAGATATATCCGCCGGTCCGCTCCTCCGCCAGTTTCAGCGCCAGCTTCCAGCTCATGCTGGCGAGTTTCGCATCATGCGCCTCCGGCCAGGCGCGCTCCCCGTTTTCGATTCGAGAAATCATGCTCCGGTCGAAGTGCAGATGTTTCGCGAGTTCCGCCTGTGACATTCCGGACTCGCGCCTGAAAGCTTCAATCGCGTCACCAATTGCCACGGGTCTCCTCCTCTCTGTCAACAGAATCATCTTTCTTTGTGACTGGATCCGGAGTTATGCTGAGCTTGTCCATGTCGGACACCCCCCTACACCACCCCTCAACCCGCCGGCTGCGGATCCGGGTCGGCGGGTATTTCTCCCCGCAACCAGCGATCACGAAGCCGATCAAATGCGATCATCGCGTTTCTCGCCTCTTGGACTTTCCACTCAGCCGGGACCGGGGATTCGATGATCGATCTCAGGATTCCCGCGAGAAACGAGTATTTGAGAGCATCGTCCCCGTACTTGCTTCTGCATTCCAGAAACCGGGCTTCGTGCTCCTCGACCGATTTCGGCCTCACGACATCACCTCCCCTCATATGGCGGCTTCCAGCTGCCCTGGCTTGCCCGGCCACCGCCCTGCAGCAGCCGCTTCAGCGTCTCGGCGAAGTCCGGCCCGTTCGATTTCGGAGACCTGGACGCCCGCTTTCGCCAGTGCGGCGTCGAGCGCTCCGTCCACCTGCATGCCGCGCAGGATGACACGGATAGTGGAGCAGGCGATGAGGGCGTTGCGCTGGTTGAAATTCATGATCAGGCCCCTTTCTTCTCCTGGGCCTGCCTCACCGCCAGATTCCGGAGGATCTCGGACATGACGCGATGCAGCTTGTCCCAGGCCTGGGGAGAGAGGCCGGGATTGTGTGGTTGATTAGCATCCAATCCATTCACCTCCTTCAGGCGGTATTTTCATTGTTCATTTTTTGAACGTTTTGGGCAGGAAAAAGCACGTCAGTGCTTTCACCCAGAATGCCCGAAATTGCTTGTGCGACTTTCAATGATGGCGGGCAGGCGCCGCGCTCAATGTTCGAAAGATATGCGCGAGAAATTTCTACGGCTTTCGCCAGTTGATCTTGCGTCATGTTCATCTTCTTTCTTGCGTTGATCAATGCTTCGCGCCTCATGTTTTCACCACCAATCGTTCGTTTTTTGAACATCCGTATTTTCATTATACGTTCATTAAACGAACACGTCAAGTGTTTATGTAGCATAATATGAACGTTTATTTTATGAACGTTGTTGTTTAGAATAGTAGCATGGGGTGAATAAAATGGATTTCAGTGAGCGATTGAAAATGCTACGGACCCAAAGGGGATTGACGCAGGAGCAACTAGCCCATGCTTTAGATATACCAGAAACATCTGTACGCAGATGGGAATCGACAGGGAAGCCCCCCAGACGTGAACGTTTAGTAAAAATGGCAGATTTTTTTGGGGTGAGTATTGATTTTCTTCTTGGTCGCGACGACCGTACCGACGATACCGACGATCCGAAGCCCAATTCACAATTCAACATCCCGTCCTGGGCGACCCGAAAGGACGTTCGCGACTTCAAAAAAATGCTCGAAGAGGACGCGCCGGTCATGTTTGACGGCGTACCCCTCGATGATGAAGATCGGGAAAAAGTTCTGAAAGTCATGGAAGCCATCTTTTGGGATGCAAAGAAACGGAATAAGAGAAAACCTGTCGAAGAATAGCGGGTGGCGAATATGGACGCCTTGATTCGACAGCTGATCCGAAAGTATAGGACCAATAATCCGTTCGAGCTTGCCGAGCACCTCAATATCACCATATGGTTCCGCGACCTCGGAAGCGGCACACGCGGACTCTACATGCGGAAACTAAGGCGCCGGTATATCGTGATCCACGAAGGGCTTGACGATCCATGGAAGCGCTTCGTTTGTGCCCACGAGCTTGGACACGATCGGCTCCACCCTGGGCTCAGCAGGTTCTGGCTGGACGAGCACTCTTTCTTCCATGTGGGGAAGTTTGAGCGACAGGCCAACAAGTTTGCAGTTCGGCTGCTGACGGCTGGCGATTCGCCAGCACGCGATGAAACGATTGTGGAATTTCTTCGACGTAACGATGTCCCGATAGAAATGGCGAGGTTTTATTTTTGAACTAACCCTTCATATTAGTCTTCTTTGGAGGAAAACAATGAATCAGAGAAGGTGGATTGATATTCCTCCTTATTCTTGAAAAATTATCAAGGTTTGAAGAGGCCATTTCTATCTGTGATAGAGCTATTGATGCTATTAACAATAAATTATTCAATGCCGATGCTGAGGAATTTATAAAACGTCGCAATCGCCTTGAAAAAAAGCTTGAATTCGGAAAAAAGAAAGAGGTTTAGAGAATGGCTAAGAAAAACCAAAACAGCGGATGCGCGGTTTTAGTGGCCATTGCTATTGCTGTTGTCATTATTATTTGGATCATCGAAAATATCGTTGGCATTTTAGGGCTGGCGTTAGCAGGTTGGGGCCTTTATGAGTTGTCTTACCGCAAAAAGCTGAGTACAAAATTATCATCGGTGTTCATTGCTGTTGGTCTGGTTGTTGGCATCGGCTGGTTTGCATTTTCGGGTTCTGGGGATGAAAGCAAACAGTTGGCAACGGCGCCCCAGGTTACGGAGCAAGCTCAGCCAGCCAAACAACAAAATGAGCCACCAAATCAAATTTCTGATAAGACACAGCAAGAAAAACCGAAAGCTGCAACTCCAGAGACGAACCAGAATGCTCAGCCCCAACCTTCACAAAACGCAAATGAAAGCAAGAACGCCAGTCAAGATGCAAAATACATAGCCGCGACAGTAGTTGAAATCGTGGACGGGGACACAATAAAGGTCAAAATTGGGGACAAAGAGGAAACCGTTCGCCTCCTTCTTGTCGATACTCCAGAAACGAAAGACCCAAACGAACCGATTCAACCGTTCGGTCCTGAAGCAACTGCTTTTGCAGAAAAAACACTGGTAGGAAAAGAGGTCAGGCTTGAATTTGACGGTCCGGAACGCGACAAATATGACCGTCTCCTTGCTTATCTCTGGATCGGCGATAAAATTTTCAACCAAATGCTCCTGGAAGAAGGACTGGCCAGGGTGGCTTATGTTTATGACCCGCCATACACCCACTATGAAGAATTTATCGAGGCTGAGGAAAAGGCAAAGGCTGAGAAAAAAGGGATCTGGAGTATAAAAGGATACGTCGCTGAAGATGGGTTCCATGAAGAAGTGGCTGTCGCTAAAGAACCGGAACCATCTTCAGAATCTGAACCTGCGCAGCAACAAGATGTATATTATGCCTCTTGCGCCGCTGCTCGTGCAGCAGGTGCTGCTCCAATTTATAAAGGCGAGCCTGGTTACCGTCCGGCTTTGGATAGAGATGGTGATGGTATTGCATGTGAGTGATTGCCCATCCGGGCTTTTCTTTTGAACCTTTGACAGAACATACATTCGGGAGGATCGACATGCGAGCCGCGCTGTACATTCGTGTCAGCACAGACGAACAGGCCCGCGAAGGTTTTTCAATCGACGCCCAAAAAAGAAAGCTGCTCGCCTATGCCGAATCCCAGGATTGGGAAGTTGTCAGTGTCCTCATAGACGATGGATATTCTGCCAAAGACCTGAATCGCCCAGCCATGCAGGAGCTGTTGCATAAGGTACGAAATAAAGAGATCGACGTCGTGGTCGTGTTCAAGCTGGACCGCCTGACGCGATCTGTGCGGGACTTATATACCTTGCTGGACGAGTTTTCGCGCCATGATGTTGGTTTCCGTTCGACGCAGGAACAATTCGACACCACGACCACAATGGGTCGGGCCATGCTGGGCATTCTCGGCATTTTCGCCCAATGGGAGCGTGAGACGATTGCCGAGCGCGTCCGGATCGGGATGGAACAGAAAGTCCGACAGGGGAAAAGGCATGGCGGAAAGTATCCGTATGGGTATGATCGGAACGGAAACCTGATCCAGGAAGAGGCCGAGGTCATTAGGCGCGTTCGCGAGCTGTACATGAAGGAAAACCTTTCATTCCTTAAAATCGCTGAACGGTTGAACCAGGAAGGGAAATTTCGTCGCGGTTACGAATGGACCCGAAACACCGTCGCACTGACGCTGGAGAATCCGTATTATGCTGGCATCATCCGCTTCGGGTCGAAAATGAAGAACGGAAAATATCCGCAACGAAAACGTGATCTGCGTGTTGACGTTATCGATGTGCCAGGCGACCATGAGGCGATCTGGACGGTCGAGGAGTACGAGGAGCACTTGCGGCTGATGCGGATGCGAAGCGAGGGAAATCATTCGAGGAAGCTGGACTATTTATTCAGCGGTCTGCTACGCTGCGGCCGTTGTGGAAGCACGATGTTCGGCCGCCTTACGACGAAACGAAGCCTGCGAAACGGCGAAATCGTCAGAAACCCGTATTACATGTGTAGCAGGCGCCGGGACAGCAAAACCTGTGATATGCCGATGTTCCGGCAGAAGCACGTTGAGCACCTGATTATGAAGTACATCGAGTCGATCCGTCTCGACAGATCGAAAATTGAGCTGAAACAGGATCAGACTGAGTTGGACCGGAAGATCCGGAGAGTGAACAACGATCTGAACCGTATCCGGGAGCGCCGAAAGCGCTGGCAATACATGTTTGTGAACGACCTGATCTCGGAAATCGAGTTGAGAAGGCATCTGGATGAAGAGAAGGAGCAGGAGGAGAAACTTCTGCGGGAACTGCAGGAGCTGGAAAATCAGAAGAAAGAGGAATTTGTTTACCCGGCCAAGCTGCTGGAGGTCATAGATGTCTGGGATCAGATCGGTAACCAGGAGAAACGGGAGTTGCTCTTGACCATCTTCGACGAAATAACCCTGCACACCAATGAGACGAATATAAAGGGCGTTAAGAACCGATTTTTCCCTGCTTGGGTTACTGTCCGATATAAATAGATGTCATTTTGTACTATACACAGAACCGTCGTGTCCGGTGTTGAGCGCCTGAAGCATATCGGCCGCTTCCGCGCCCCTCACTTCCCCGACAATGATGCGGTCGGGCCGCATCCGGAGCGAAGCCCGGATTAAGTCGCGGATCGTAATGGCACCTTTTCCGTCTGGATTGGCGTTGCGCACTTCTAACGAGACGACGTTCGGCACGTGGCGGAGCTGCAGCTCCGCCGAATCCTCGATCGTGATCACGCGCTCATCGCGCGGAATAAATTCGGACAAAGCGTTGAGAAACGTCGTTTTTCCGGATGCCGTCGCGCCGCTGACAAAAATGTTCGTCCTTCGCTTCACCGCGTTCTCGAGAAACACAGCGACTTCCTCAGGCACCGATCCGATGCGGACGAGTTGCTCCATCGTCAACGGGTGTTTCGGAAATTTCCGGATCGTCAAGATCGGACCGTTCAGCGAAACCGGCGGCAACACGACGTGAATCCGCGAACCGTCGAGCAGACGTGCATCGACGATCGGCGACGATTCATTGACTGTTCGGTTGACGCGTCCGACCAATGTTTGAATCAAATCTTCCAAACGCTCCCTGCTTTCCAGCCGGCAATCGGCCCGCACAATTTTGCCGCAGCGTTCCACGAAAATGTCGCGGTGTCCGTTAACCATAATTTCTGTGATGTCCGGATCGTCGATCAGCGGCTGAAGCGCGTCCAGCCCGCGGAACGCATCGAACACTTCCTTGACGATTCGAGCTTTTTCGGCGGCTGTCCAGTATTCATCCGCGCATTCCGCTTCGACCGCCCGCTCGACTTGCCGGCGAAAATCGCAGTCCGAATAGTCCGTAGCGGCTTCCTGTAGCAGCGTTCGGATTTTGTCTTTCAATCGGCGAAGTCGTTGGTCTTTTTCCAAGTCGGTTCTCCCTCCAGGTTTAGAAAAACTTCATATAAGGCATCTGCCAAACGATCCGTTTCGCGGTCGTTGCGGTCAAGCGCGCATGTCTCGACCCACGGCAGACTGGCGACGATCGGAATACCGTACCGCTCGAACGTTTCCGCAGTCGGTCGGCGCGCCTTGTTCAGGACAAACCGCACGGCCGCATGCGAGCGGAGGACGTCTGGAAAGACGTCGTTTCTTTTCTGATTCAGCAACATCGATGTTTTATAAAGACAAGCTTCGTCTTCCGTCAACAACCACCATATCGGACCGCCTGCCGCGAAGGCGGCGCGAACGCGGGGCGACGGACAGGAATCGAGGTCAAGTAAAATCCAGTCGTAGAAGCTCATTCCCAAAAGAACTTTAATCAATTTAGCTATTTCACTTTCCGTCGTATCCGCCCATTCCGCCATTTCCGAAACAGGCATAAGAAAGTCAAAGCCCGTTTCGGCATCGGTGGAACAAAGCTTTTCCCATTCGCCCGCAAGAGCATCCGGGTCAGTCTTGATGCAATAAAGCGCTTGTGAAAAAGCGTCTTTCTTCAAAGTATCCGTTGCATGAAGCGACAGCCATGAAACCCACTCCAAGCTGAGCAACAACACGCGCCTACCCTTGGACGCAAGTCGTTTGGCCAAAAGAAACGCCGCCGTTGATTTGCCCGCCCCACCTTGCGTCGAATAAAACGACAAGATGGATGTCGATCGCCGCCTGTTGGGTACACGGTCGGGAAAGCGTTGCTGGTAAAGCGCGCTCAAATCGCCGAACAGCCGATAAAGCGACTGATATTTCGAAACGACCGGAACCGGCTGTCCGGCTTGTCCGCATTTTTCTTCTGTCCGTCCTTCACCTATTCCGACGACCAGACAGCCTTCCGGCGCGGCAATCGGCATGCTCAACCACTCTTCCGCAACAAGAAGAATGTGCGGCGTCGATCCGCTGGACAACGCCTCAGCCAAGATTTCGGGGCGCGTTACTGCCCGCAGCCGGACGTTTCCGACGAACAGACGGGCCGCGGAATCGACCAGAGTTTCCACGAATTCCCGATCAGGATCGGCGATCAAAATGCGAAAATCGTTCAAACGCCCCCCTCCTTTTCGGTTGAATTCGGAAAAAGAAAAAACCCGCAAGCTTCGTTCACGAAGCTTACGGGTTCTTCCCGTCGATTTCGATTATAGCGCATCCGTCTCGTTTTGGCAAGAGTTATCTCGCCGCGACTTTTCCTTGCCCCACGCGCACCCACGGCCGACCGTCTTCCCAGACGATCCGGGCCGGCACTCGAAACACGGATGCGACCGCTTCCGGCGTCAGCACTTCGCGTTTCGGACCGGCAGCAACGATCCGGCCTTCGTCGATCAGGGCGACGTGTGTGATCATCGGAACAATTTCTTCGAGATGGTGGGTGACGTATAGCACGGTTAACGGTTCATCTGCCAGCGACGAGACCATCTCCAGCAGCTGTTCACGCTCGTAAAGATCCAATCCGGCGCACGGCTCGTCCAAAACGAGCAACGACGGGTTTTGCATAAGCGCCCGTGCGATCATGACTTTTTTCCTTTCCCCCTGGGACAGGGTACCGAACGGCAAATCGGCAAACCGATCCATTCGGTGCAGAGCGAGCATACTTCTAGCGCGGGACTCGACGTCGGAAGGAACGGCCTGGTAGAACCGCAACCAGGCGTAGGCGCCGGTCGCTACGACTTCCCACACCGGATCTCGTGGAGACAGCTTGTCGAACAATGATGAACCGACATAACCGATCGACTTGCGGACTTCGCGGACATCGCATGCGCCGTAACGGTGTCCGAGCACTTCCACGGTACCGCGGGACGGAAACAGATAACCGTTGACGATTTCCAAAATCGTCGTTTTTCCGGAACCGTTTCGGCCAAGAAGCGCCCAATGTTCTCCGGAACGGACCGTCCACGTGACGTCGTTTAAAATGACGCGGCCGTCTCTGACCAGCGACACGTTCGTCAGCGACACGATGCGGGACACCTTGCTCTCCGCCCTTCCTCGCCGTTTTTGTCCCATGTTAGCACGGCCGACGGCGGACCGCAAGCCGTCCGCTGCGAATGATGCCCACGCGAATCGTGAAAAACGTTGTCGCATTCTGCGCTTTCCCGGGAAAACTTTTTCCCGGTCGGTCCGCTTTTTTCGTTCAGCCCGTCCGTCTGGTATGATGAAAACGGACCGAAAAACGCGGGATCCCATTGCGAAGGAGCGGAGAATGCGGATGCGGATCATCGGCGTGCACGTCGGAGATGCGGATGAAACGGAGTTGTCGCCTTGTTGGGACGGCGTTTCCGAACAATACCGCAAACGAATCGAGCGTTTCGTCCGCAAAGAAGACCGCGTCCGCTCGCTGGTCGGCCACGCGCTCGCGCGTTGGATGCTCGGCGAACGGACCGGCGTTGGTCCGGAGACGATCCATTTTGCAGAAGGCGCTCACGGCAAACCGTATTGGCCCGATCGGCCGGATGTTCATTTCAACGTATCGCATTCCGGGGACTGGGTCGTCGCGGTCGTTGACGGCGCGGATGTCGGCATCGACATCGAACGAATCCGCCAGCCCGACTTGAAAGTGGCGCAACGTTTCTTTGCGCCGCGGGAATACGCGACGCTAATAGGGCTTCAAGACGAACGTGCTCGAACGGAGTTTTTCTTCGAACTGTGGACGCTGAAAGAAAGTTATGTCAAGGCGCTGGGCTTGGGGCTGTCCTATTCGTTCGGGCGCTTTTGCGTCCTGCCGGCAAAAGGAACGGTCCGCATCGACGATCCTTCGGCATCGACAGCGTATTACGCCAGAACCTGTCCGGCACCCGAAGGTTACAAATTGGCCGTGTGCGGCCGAAACGGCATATTCATCGACAGTCCGGAATATTTCGAGATCAGGGAATTTCTCGTCCTGTGGGAACGGGCGACGGGCCGCTTGCGATAGGCGGACGGCAAAATAGGCGGCTTCCGCCCGACAGCGCCGTTTCGATTTGGTTGCTCCCGCTTTCGGGTCGATGTACAATGGGAAAAACGGGGCAAAACCGTCAGACACGCGGAGGATGACCTGCGATGTTGGAACAGCTCTATAAACAAATCGTCATGGACCATTACAAACACCCGCGGAACTGGGGCAAACTCGAACATGCACGCGCGACGAGAACGCCTTACAAAAACCCGACATGCGGCGATGTCGTCGTATTATACACCGAAATCGACGAACAGGATCGCATCTGCGACATTCGGTTCGAAGGAGAAGGCTGCTCGATCAGCATGGCGTCCTGTTCGATGATGACGGAACTGGTCAAAGGCAAAACGCTGGAGGAAGCCGAGCACCTGATCCGGCTGTTTACGGAGATGATCCGGTTCGGCAAATTGCCGGAGAACGAGGACGAGCTTGGCGACGCCCTCGCCCTATCCGGGGTGCACAAGCTGAAGGCAAGGCACAATTGCTCGTTGCTCGGTTGGAACGGACTTGATCTGGTCGTCCGCAAGGCTCGCTCGGAAAAACGTCCGGCCGCCAGCGAGCCGACATCGTAGTATGGCGCCGTCGCGTCGGTGTTTCAGGAAATTTCGGCGACCAGACGCTCTTCGTATTTCTGGATGTCTCCAGCCCCCATAAACACGAGGACGGCGTCGCGATGTTCCGCCAGCCGGCCGACGGAATCGGCCGTCACGAGCTGGGATCCGGGAATGCGGCGCCGTAAATCTTCACTGGTGACGCGACCACCGCCTTCGCGCGCCGATCCGAACACTTCGCACAAATAAACGACGTCGGCCTCCGACAAAGCGGCAACGAACTCGTCGAGAAACGCTTCCAATCTCGAAAACGTGTGCGGTTGAAAAACGGCGATTACTTGCCGGTCCGGATATTTGGCGCGCGCCGCCCGAAGAGTGACGCGGATTTCCGTCGGATGATGGGCGTAATCGTCGATCAGCACCCGTCCGGCGATTTCCATTATTCGGAATCGGCGTCGGGCTCCGGAAAAAGTCGCCATGCGGCTGCGGACGAGATCCGGATCGATTCCTTCCGAAATGCAGACGGCAGCAACTGCCGTCGCATTCAGCACGTTATGCCGGCCGTACAGCGGAATGTGGAACGTTCCCAACGGCCGGCCGCGAACTACAAGCGAAAAACGAGTTCCGTTCCCGACCGACTCAACATCGACCGCCCGGACTTCCGCATCTTCCGAGAAACCGTACGTCGTCATCGGCACATTCGTGGACAACCGGCGGATGGCCGCATCGTCAACGCAGGCGACGACGCGCCGCCGAACGCCGCCGACGAATTGCCGAAACGCCTCGAAGACGTCCTCGAAATCGCGAAAATAGTCTGGATGGTCGAATTCAATATTGGTGATAACTGCAACATCAGGTTTATAAGCCAAAAAATGTCTTCGATATTCACATGCTTCGAAGACGAACCGTTTCGCCCCGGTTCGTCCATACCCCGTTCCGTCGCCGATCAGCGCGCAGATAGGAGAAACGCCGTGCAACACATGGGCGAGCAATCCGGTCGTCGTCGTCTTGCCGTGCGTGCCCGAGACGGCAAAACTCTCGTATTCGCGCATCCATTCGCCCAAAAACGTATGATATCGTATCGGTTGAAGTCCAAATTCCCGACATCGCACAAGCTCGGGATGGTCGTCGCGAAAGGCGTTCGAGGCCACAACGGTCAAATCCGTCGACAGCGGAGCGGCCCCGAATGGATAGACCTGAATGCCGCGCTCTTCGAGAGGCAGCTGGGTAAAAATTCGCTCTTCGATATCCGCGCCCTGGATCTGGTAGTCGAGGTCGTGGAGCATTTGCGCAAGTGCGCTCATTCCCGAACCTTTGATGCCGACGAGATGGTAGCGTTGCATGGACAGCCCTCCGCACGGCGGTATATGGCGAAACGTTCTCTATCCATGTATATCGACGGATATGGGCGGATGTGCCAGTCCGCCTACAGCCAAGCTTTCCCACAAGTAAAGAGCGACATACCCGCGCCACGGCGCCCATTCTTCCGCTAAGGTACGTACTTCAGCTTCCGACGGAAGGCGTTGAAGCCCGTACAAGAGGCCGATCGCCTTGCGCAAGCCGAGATCGGCGGCCGGAAGGGCGTCCTGCCTTCCCCGACCGAGCAACAAATAACATTCCGCTGTCCACCGGCCTATTCCGCGAAAACCGGTCAAAAAGGCAACCGCTTCTTCGTCCGCCATTTCGTCCAGCTGATCCCAGGACCAACGCCTGTCAGGCGCCGCTCGCGAGACGGTCAAAACGTATTCCGATTTTTGCCTGCTGAACTGAAGCGACCGAAGCCGGTTTTCATCCAAGGAAGCAAGCCGTTCCGGCGTCGGAAACACCGAGAATCGCTCTCCGTTCCATTCCAGAACGTCGCCAGCCGTTTCGACGAGGCGCGAACAGAGCGTCAAGGCAAACGAGGTACTCAGCTGCTGGGATACGATCGTCCGGATCAAGCTTTCAAACGGGTCGCCGTCAAGCCAAAGACGCAAACCGCGCATCGCGACGCCAAGCGTTCCGAGACGAGGATGGCGTAGCAGCCAATCAGAAAACGCGCGCCACGGACCGGCGATCGCCAGCATCGACTCCAGTTTCGCCTTAAGCGTCAACGCTTCCGTTTCCGTCAAACCGTTTTCAGACGGCGCGCACACACGGACGAAAAGTTCCGCGGAATCGGCATTTCCGCTCGTCGATCGGATTTCAAGCAAAACGGGTTTTCCCTCGACGCGAGTCGTCCTGTAAACGGTATCGCCGACTATGCGGACAGTCCCGTCCGTCACGCGGCAGAAGCGCCGGATTGTTTTAGCGAAATCGTACGGCGGTTCTGGACGGAAGACGAAAGTCAGCATTGACGGATATCCCCCGAAGTCGTCGACAAACCGACTTTTTTCCGCGGGATGTCGATTTCCCGAAAATCATCGGCCACTTCGGTCTCTGGGAAAACACGTCTGGCCTGATCCAACAAAACGTGAACGCCGCCTTCTTGGTAACGGGAACTGATATGCGTCAGCACAAGCCGTTTCGCGCCAGCACGACGGGCAAGCTCGGCCGCCTGTCCGGCAGTCGAATGGAAAAACTGCCTCGCCTGCCCGCTCAACGAGTCGTCGAACGTCGCCTCATGAACGACTACGTCCGCGTTGCGCGCCAATTCGACGGCGGCGCGACAGGGACGGGTATCGCCCAGAATCGCTACAATGCGGCCGCGTTCCGGAGGGCCGACGAAATCGGCGCTTCGCAACACGGTGCCGTCGGGAAGCCGGACGTCTTCGCCGTTTTTGATCCTGCCGTAGATCGGCCCGGGCGGGATGCCCAAGCTGCGCAATTTTTCATGATTCAGCGTGCCCGGGCGGTCCGCTTCCACCACACGGTAACCGAAACACGCCACGCGGTGGTCAAGTTTGCCCGCGAAAACGGCGAACTGTTCGTCGCGAAAAATTTCACCCGTCTCGACTTCCCGGATCCGGATCGGAAAATTGACGCGGGCGTCGCTGATTTTCAACACGGTATCCACGAACGCCCGGATGCCGGGAGGGCCATAAATGTCGAGCGGCGATTCGCCGCCCTGGTTCGATCGGGTCGTCAGCAAACCGGGCAACCCGTATAGATGGTCGCCGTGCAAATGGGTGATCAGCAGTTTCTCCAGTTTACTCAGTTTCAACGGTGAGCGCAGCATCTGATGCTGGGTGCCCTCGCCGCAGTCGAACAGCCAAAACGTTCCGCGTTCCTCATGCAGCCGGAGCGCGATCGCACTGACGTTGCGCTGTCGCGACGGCATTCCAGCACCTGTTCCCAGAAACAACAACTTCATGCAGCGCGAGGATCCTCCCTTGCTGTAACGATATACTGGCGATCAATCCGGCTGCCGCGTATCTACATTGAAATATCGCGCTTCGGGGTGAGCGAATACCATCGCCGATACCGACGCTTCCGGCTCCATCATGAACCCTTCCGTCAGTCGGACGCCGATGTCTTCCGGCTGCATGAGCCGGAACAAAACGGCCTGATCTTCAAGATTCGGGCAAGCCGGATAGCCGAATGAAACGCGAATGCCTTGGTAACGGGCGGCGAATCGTTCCCGCATCGTCATCGAAGGCGGATCGGGAAAGCCCCAGACGTCGCGCATGATTTGATGGAGCCGCTCGGCGAAGCCTTCCGCGAGCTCGAGTGCAAACGCCTGAAGAATATGGGAACGCAGGTAATCGCCCTCTTTCTTCCATTGCTCCGCCCGCTCGCGAACGCCGTGCCCGGCGGTGACAACAAAAAACCCAACATAGTCCATCACGCCGCTTTCGACCGGTTTGACGAAATCGGCCAGACAAAGGTAGGGCGGCGAAGGCTGACGCGGAAAACAAAACCGTTCCAACACGCGTCCCGAACCGTCAGGATCGTAAATCAGAATATCGTCGCCCTCGCTTTGGGCCGGAAAGAACCGATACATGCCATGTGCACGGATCCAGCCGAGTTCTTTCGCCTCTCGAAAAACGGCATCTACCGTTTCTTTTAAGGCGATCGCCTTCGGATCCCGCTCGGCGAGCAACTGTTCCACTTTTCCTTTCAGACCGAGATGATGGCCGAGCAACATCTGAAAATTGACATACGGATATAAATAATCTAACGGATAATCACGCAAGATATGCCGCTTCAGATCGCGCGGCACGAAGACGGGCGCATCGCGGGAAACCGTCGACCAAGCGCTCTCGCGGCGGGCGGCGACGTCCGACTTCTTGCCAGATTCCATGACGTCGGACTGTTTAACCCGGCGAAGCCGGTCGATGATGCTTCTGCGCGTTTCCGGGTCGATGAGTTTGTTGGCGAGTTCAAGCCCTTCCATCGCGTCTTTCGCATACAGCACCGGGCCGTCGTATTCCGGCTGAATCCTCGTTTCCGTAAATTTGCGCGTCAGCGCCGCCCCTCCGACGAGCAGCGGAACGTCGATACCGGCGGCTTTCAAGTCCTGGGCGGTCACCACCATCTGTTGCGCGGATTTGACCAGAAGCCCTGAGAGACCGATGGCGTCCGGTTTTTCCCGGTGATAAGCCTCGATCAATTGTTCCGGCGGCACCTTGATACCGAGGTCGACGACGCGGTAACCGTTGTTGGATAAGATGATTTCGACCAGGTTTTTGCCGATGTCGTGCACGTCGCCTTTCACGGTCGCGAGCAGAATGGTCCCGCGCACAGCCGTCTCTTTCTTTTCCATATGAGGTTCGAGGTATGCGACGGCGGCTTTCATGACTTCAGCGCTCTGCAGCACTTCCGCCACGATCAGCTCATTGCGATTAAATAGTTTTCCTACCTCCTCCATTCCTGCCATCAACGGCCCGTTGATGATATCGAGCGGCTTGTAAACCTTCAACGCTTCCTCGAGGTCGCGAAAGAGCCCCTCTTTGGAACCTTCAACGACGTAACGCGCGAGTCTCTGTTCAAGCGTCAAGTCGGCGGGAGCCGATCGCTTCTCCTTCTTTTTGGAACGGAAGTACTCGACGAATTCGGTCAGAATTTTGTCGTCCGGTTCGAAAATGAGCCTCTCCGCCAATTTGCGTTCGTACTTGGGAATGGATGCATAACGTTGCAGCTTCTGGGTATTTACGATGGCGAGATCGAGTCCGGCTTCGGTGCAGTGATACAGAAACACCGCGTTCAACACTTCGCGACCGGCGTCCGGCAACCCGAACGAAACGTTGCTGATGCCGAGAATCGTCGCGCACGCCGGCATTTCCCGCTTGATCATGCGAAGTCCCTCGATCGTCTCCACGGCGGAGCCCGCGTACTGAGCGTCGCCGGTGCCGATCGGAAAAACGAGCGGATCGAAGATAATATCTTCGGCGGCAATGCCGTATTTCTTCGTCAACAGTTCGTAAGCGCGCCGGGCGACGGCCAACTTGTCCCCTCTTTGGACGGCTTGTCCCCGCTCGTCGATCGCACCGACGACGACGGCAGCGCCGTATTCGCGCAGCAGCGGGCAGACGCGCTTGAACTTTTCTTCACCGTCCTCAAGGTTGATCGAGTTGATGATCGCCTTGCCCTGCAACATCCGCAACGCGACTTCCATTGCCGCCGGATCGGTCGTGTCGATGACGAACGGGACCTTCACTTTTTTAACGGCGAATTCGAGGAATTTCTTCAAATCCTCGATTTCATTCCGGTCCGGATCCTGCAGACAGACGTCAATGATGTGCGCGCCGCTTTTCACCTGAGCGCGGGCGATTTCGGCGGCTTCTTCGTATTTGCCTTCTGCGATCAGTCGTTTGAACTTGGCGGAGCCGAGCACGTTCGTACGCTCGCCGACCAGAAGCGGGCGGTTGTCCGGTTCAAAATAAACGACGTCGATGCCGGATACGGCAGGATGACGAAAGCCGGCCGGGATGCGCGGCGGAATACCTTCGAGCGCTCTAGCGATCGCTCGGATATGTTCGGGCGTCGTACCGCAGCAACCGCCGGCAATGTTCAGCCATCCTTCCCGGGCGAAAGCAGCCAGTTTTTTAGCCAGCGATTCCGGCGACTCGTGATAATGACCGTTTTCATCGGGAAGTCCGGCGTTCGGATAACAACTGACCGCCGTCTTGGCGATGCCGGCCAGCGTGCGGATGTGGTCTTTCATAAATTCCGGACCGGTCGCGCAATTCAGGCCGACAGAAATCGGCGACAGATGTTCGATGGAAACGTAAAACGCCTCGATGTTTTGCCCCGCCAGCGTCGTCCCCATCGGTTCGATCGTTCCGGAAATCATGATCGGCAGCTCTTTGCCGGCGCGTTCGAACGCCCTGCGGATCGCGACGCCACCGGCCTTGACGTTGAGCGTGTCCTGCGACGTCTCCAACAACAGCGCGTCCACACCGCCTTCGATTAGCGCGAGCGCCTGTTCGTAATAGGCATCGACGAGCTGTTCAAAGGTAACGCCGCCGGTCACCGACAGGGTGCGCGTCGTCGGGCCCATCGATCCGGCGACGTATCGGGGCTGCACATCCGATGAATAACGCTCCGCGGCTTCGACGGCCAGCCGGGCGGCAGCGAGATTCAGCTCGCGCGCCCTTTCCGCGATGCCGTATTCGGACAATACGATGCGCGTTGCGCCGAATGTGTTGGTTTCAATGATGTCCGCTCCCGCCTCCAGATAGGCTTCATGGATGGAACGGATCAGATCGGGGCGAGTCACGTTCAGCATTTCGTTGCAGCCTTCCAGTGCTTCCCCGCCGAAATCGGCGGCAGTCAATCCGAAACGCTGGATCATCGTCCCCATCGCGCCGTCGAGAATTAAAATTTTTTCTTGCATTCGGGAAGTTAACGGCGGTTTCCGCAAGCGCGTCACCTCCGCGGCACACCTGTCTCGTTCCAACGATCCAGCATTTCCGGCAACGGTTCGAGCGACGGAAGCTCGACGGTCGGGACAATGTCGCCGGAAGCGACGACCTTTTCCCGATTGATCCAGATCGAAGCGATCCCGCTTCGGTTGGCGCCGAGGATGTCCGTCGTCAGCTTGTCGCCGACCATGACGCATTCATGAGGGGCGACGGACAATAACGCAAGCGCGTGGCGGAACAAAGCGACGGACGGCTTGCCCTCGCCAAAATCGCCGGATATGACGACATGTTCAAAATACTTCGCCAACTCAGGGACGCCGGCGAGCTTTTCTTTCTGCAGGTCGGGCGAACCGTTCGTCAACAACAGAAGCCGGTATTTCGTTTTCAACGCATCTAAAACCGAAAACGTTTCGCGGAAAACGTATGGCCTTTGCCGGCGTTCGGTTCGAAACCGTTCGCCGAGCTCCCGGCCGAGCAAAACGTCGTCGACTCCGCAAGACTTCAATGCTCTGGCCCAGACTTCCGACCGATACGCTGGAGCGAAATCGCGAAGCAGATGAAATTCTTCGGGCTTTTCGTCCCGAAACTCGCCCCAAAGCGCTTCGAACGGATTGATGCCGATCCGCTGAACGAAAGGAAACGTCCCCCATGACTCATAAAGGTTTCGGGCCTCTCGCCGAACGGCGTCACCGAGCCGGACCGGATCGCACCCGGTTTTCTGGGAAGCGTAAAGACACGTCGCTTCCAGCGCCTCCTCGACGCTGCGCCTGTCCCAAAGCAAAGTGTCGTCCAGATCGAACAAAACGGCTTTGATCATGGACGTGTCTCCTTTCGCGATGAGCCGAGACAGAACTACCGACCCACTTCTTCAAAAAAAGGAATGCGGTTGCGTTCCGCGAAACGTCGAAGTTTAACTCCCAATTCCTTAATCGGATACAGTTGGAAAGATCGCGTAAACACCCACCGGGAAGTTTTACCTTTGCGGTCGAATTCCACAACGACGGAACCCGAAATGAGCCGAATTTCTTTGACGGATGCGGCAGAAACGCGTTGTTCTCCGAAGAGCCGTCGCACGGCGAGTTCGTCGGGGCCGATCCGAACATACGGGCGAACGAAGAAAAAATAAAGAAGCGCCAAGCCGAAATAGGCCGCCGCCGTCCACCAATAGGAGCGGTCGTCGGTCGCCGGGGCGAAAAACAACATGATGAGCCCGATCAAGGCCAGCCCGAAAGAAAGAAACAGACTGCGACCCTTGACGACGTCGATTTCCGTACCGACCGAAAGCGGAGGAACGCCCTTTTTTTTTCGTTTTTCGTTCAGCTCTTTCCTATGCCGATACACCATCCGTTCCCATCGGCGCGACATGGAAAGCCCCTTCCTTTCGCACTCCCGCCTGCGGCATATTTTTCGCGGACGAGAAGGGTTACCTCCATTACTTTGACATTGACGAACGCGATTTGTCAAGTTGGTTTGAGAAATTGCGGCCGTCACGTGCGACGACGGGAACGTACAGGATCTGCCCCTCGTAGATTGCCGAGGAACGCAAGCCGTTCAACTTCTTAATGCGGGCTATGACATCGCGGACGTCTTCGCCGGGAGCGGTGCGGTCCTGCGCAATGTCCCACAACGTGTCGCCGTATTCGACGTACACGCGTTCGAGCGGCATATCGGAAAGCACAACCTCTGCATGCGGCTTCCATGCGGCAGCCAACAAAGAAAAGCAAGCAAACAAGAGGGAGACAAGAAACATTGCCCTCATCGCGGTGCGGATCGGACGCAAACGATGCATAACCAGCACCCCAAACATTTGTTCCTGTCCCGCATTGTAGCACGAACGTTTGTTTGCGTCAAGGGGGATGTCGAACGCTTGTTTGCGCGAACAACGGTTCCATGATATAATAAATTTAACTCACGTCGATGGAGTGATGCGTGTGGCCAAGCTGTCGAAGCGTCAAAAGGAAATTTTGGAGTTCATCAAGCAGAGGGTGCGCGAGAAAGGCTATCCCCCTTCCGTGCGGGAAATCGGCGAGGCGGTGAACCTAAGATCGAGTTCGACGGTGCACGGCCATCTCGACCGACTGGAGAAAAACGGTTACATTCGGCGCGATCCGACGAAGCCGAGGGCGATCGAGATCTTGGACGGCGATCCGCCTCTGTCGGCGTTCGACGCGAGGGTGACGCGTGTGCCGATCGTCGGCAAGGTGACGGCGGGAGTGCCGATTACGGCGACGGAAAACATTGAGGACTACTTTCCGCTTCCTTCTCATATGGTCGGCGACCACACCGTCTTCATGCTTCGGGTCGTCGGCGACAGCATGATCGAGGCCGGCATCCACGACGGGGACTACGTCGTCGTGCGCCAGCAATCTTCCGCGAACAACGGCGATATCGTCGTCGCGTTAACGCAGGACAACGAAGCGACCGTCAAACGTTTTTTCCGCGAAAAAGACCATATCCGGCTTCAGCCGGAAAATCCATCGATGGAGCCGATCCGTCTGCGCAATGTGACCGTGCTCGGCAAAGTGATCGGACTTTTCCGCCAATTTCGGTAAAACTTCGCTGCGGACCAGGCGGAATGGTGACGGTGGGAGCAAGCAAAGCGCTTAAAACAGGCCTCCGGCTGCCGCCCTCCAACAAAAAACCCCCTGACGCTCGGAGCGTCGGGGGATTTCGTCTTCAGTACAGCGTCAAATATTGATCGCGTTCCCACGGGTGCACCTGCGTGCGGTACATATCCCATTCGATTTCTTTCAGCTCGACGAAATGCATCAGCGCATGCTCGCCCAACGCTTCACAGATCACTTCGTCGCGCAGCAGCTCGCCGAGCGCTTCCTTTAAATCGGTCGGCAGGCTCGGGATTCCGAGCTCTTCCCGCTCTTCGTCCGTCATGACGTAAATGTTGCGATCGGTTGGCGGCGGCAACGGAATTTTCCGTTCGATGCCGTCGAGCCCCGCGCGCAGCATCACCGCCAGCGCCAAATACGGGTTGGCGGCCGAATCCGGGCTGCGCACCTCGATCCGCGTGCTAAGGCCGCGCGAAGCGGGAATGCGGATCATCGGGCTGCGGTTGGAGGCCGACCAAGCCACATAACAGGGCGCTTCGTAGCCGGGTACGAGCCGCTTGTACGAATTGACGATCGGATTGGTAATCGCCGTAAACCCGCGGGCGTGTTTCAGCACGCCGGCCATGTAGTGGCGGGCGGTCTCGCTCAGCCCCAGGCTGTCGTTCGGGTCGTAAAACGTGTTTTCAGACCCGCGGAACAGCGACTGATGGCAATGCATGCCGGAACCGTTCATTCCGTAAAGCGGTTTGGGCATGAACGTGGCGTGCAGGCCGTATTTCCGCGCGATCGTCTTAACCACGAGCTTGAACGTCTGGATCTGATCGGCGGCCTTCACCGCGTGCGCGTACTTGAAATCGATTTCATGCTGTCCGGGCGCGACTTCGTGATGGGATGCCTCGATCTCGAACCCCATCTTTTCCAGCGTGACGACGATTTCGCGCCGGCAGTTTTCGCCAAGGTCGGTCGGCGCCAGGTCGAAATAACCGCCCTGATCATTCGTCTCCATCGTCGGATTGCCTTTTTCATCCGTTTTAAACAGGAAAAATTCTGGCTCGGCGCCGACGTTCATCGCCGTGAATCCGAACTTTTTCATATATTCCAAGTTCTTCTTCAAAACGCCGCGCGGATCGCCGGGAAACGGTCGGCCGTCCGGCAAATAAACGTCGCAAATGAGCCGCGCGACCCGCTCGTCGGTCACCCATGGGAACACGACCCACGTATCGAGATCGGGATACAGATACATGTCCGACTCTTCGATGCGGACGTATCCCTCGATCGACGAACCGTCGAACATGATTTTGTTTTCCAACGCCTTTTCAAGCTGGCTGACGGGAATTTCGACGTTTTTGATAGTCCCGAGCAAATCGGTGAACTGCAGGCGAACAAATCTGACATTCTCTTCCTTCGCCATCTTCAAAATATCGGATTTTGTGTAACCCACGCCGATCGGACTCCTCTCCGAGATCGTTTTGTCGCGCGAAACAGCTCGCAACGCCTGAGCTCGCAACGCCTGTACCGTTCACCGCCTTCCTTTGTCCGGCGGTCGGTTCAGTGGAAAAAACGGGACAACTCGCCTTGGATGAGCGACACTTGGCCCGGGCGGCGTTCGGCCATCAGCTGGCGTTTCAGCCATTTGTGCAGCTGCGAGTCCGTCATCTCCGTCAGCTGCTTGCGCTTGAACTCCGTCTGCTCGTTGATGACGGTCGCTTCCTCAGAGTCCTTGGAAATCGGTTTCAATACCTGTTTGATTCCGGCAATATTGACTCCTTTTTCGATCAACGCTTTGATTTGCAGCAGCCGCTCCACGTCATTAAACGAAAAGAGTCGCTGATTTCCCGGTGTTCTTGCGGGCGCGATCAGCCCATGCTGCTCGTAATACCGGATTTGCCTGGCGGACAGATCGGTCAGCCGCATTACGATGCCGATCGGAAACAAGGCCATGTTACGGCGAATTTCGTCGCTCATGCCGCATCACTCCGCCAAAAAATGACCTTCTGTCAAAGATATTGTATGCCTTTTTCAAAGAACTTGTCAAGTCATGTTAGCTTTTCGGCTGTTTTGCGACTGCAGAATGCATTACAGCGGTACATTTATTCGCCCCTCGTCCATGAGGCGTTGCAGGGCCGTCAAAATCCCGAGCTTGGCGTGAGCGTACGTCAACCCGCCCTGGAAATAAACTTCGTACGGCTCGCGAAGCGGCGCGTCCGCCGACAATTCGAGCGTCGCGCCCTGGACGAACGTTCCGGCCGCCATCACCACGGCGTCTCGGTATCCGGGCATCGGCTCGGGTTCCGGCGCCACGTGGGAATCAACGGCGCCCGCTTCCTGAATGCCGCGGACGAACGCGACCAACGCTTCCGCATCAGGCAACCGGATCGCCTGAATCAAATCGGTCCGGGGCTCGTCCCACCGCGGCGAAGTTTCAAGGCCGAGCCGCTCGCAGAGCGCAGCGGCGAACACCGCGCCTTTCAGCGCTTGTCCGACGCAATGCGGCGCAAAATACAGCCCCTGAAACAACGACCGCATAAGGTCGAGTGTCGGGCCGACTTCGCCGCCGACGCCCGGAACGGTCAGCCGTTCCGCTGCTTGTCGGACCCAATGCGCTTTTCCGGCGATATAACCGCCGGTCGGAGCAAGCCCGCCGCCGGGATTTTTGATCAGCGAACCCGCCATGAGATCGGCTCCGGCTTCTGTCGGTTCCGTCGGCTCCGTAAACTCGCCGTAACAATTGTCGACGAATACGACGGCGTCGCGTTGTACGCCGTGAACGAAGTCGGCGATTTCCCCCAGCTCACGCACGGACAGCGGCGAACGCCTGCCGTATCCGCGCGACCGCTGCAGGGCGACGACTTTCGTTTTCGGCGTGAGAACGCGACGGAGAGCTGCCCAGTCCGGCCTGCCGGCTGCATCGAGCGGCACTTCGGCATACCGGATCCCCCAATCGGCGAGCGATCCGGTACCCGGGCCGCCGGCGAGGACGGTCCGCAGCGTGTCGTACGGCGGGCCGACCGACACGAGCTCATCGCCCGGCCGCAACACGCCGAACAAGGCGACGGCGATCGCGTGAGTGCCGGACACGATTTGCGGTCGGACGATCGCCGCTTCCGCCCCGACGACATCGGCAAAAACGCGGTCTAATGTTTCCCTTCCCGCGTCGTGATATCCGTATCCGGTCGAGCCAGCAAAATGGAACGAACTGACGCGGTGGCGTCGGAACGCTTCGATGACTTTCCACTGATTTTGTTCCGCCAAAAGGTCGATTTCGCGCAACCGACCGTCGATCTGCCGCTCGACTTCATCTGCAGCCTGAAGCAATTTTGCAGAAAAACGCATCGTTGCATCGCTCCGCGGACCGGTCATTCCGGCGTCAGATCGTCCGGTCTGAGCGCCATCAATTCTTCCCGCGAAGGCGTCCGGACGTATTGGTTGAGCAGACGGACGGCTTGTTTCCGGATCGCGCGCTCGATGACGTTGCGGACAAACCGCGCGTTGCTGAACGCATATGCGTGCGTCTCGATTTCCGTCGCGATCAACTGGCGCAACTTGGCCGCCGCTTGCGGGGACAAAACGTATTCCCGTTCGTGCGCCAACCGTTCCGCGATTTGCACCAGTTCGTCGACCGTATAGTCGGGAAATTCGATCTGCACGGGAAACCGGGAAGGAAGACCGGGGTTGACGCTCAGGAACAGATCCATTTCGTCGGAATAACCGGCAAGTATCAGAATGAACTGGTCTTTGTAATCTTCTGTCGCTTTGACGAGAGCGTCGATCGCTTCCCTGCCGAAATCTTTTTCGCCGCCGCGAGCGAGGCTGTACGCTTCGTCGACGAATAGGACGCCGCCGATCGCCTTTCGGATCCATTCGCGTGTTTTGAGGGCGGTGTGCCCGATATATTCGCCGACGAGATCGGCGCGTTCGACTTCCAGCAAGTGGCCGCGAGACAACAGGCCGAGCTGGTGAAACATTTTCCCTACGATGCGTGCGACGGTCGTCTTGCCTGTTCCGGGATTGCCTTTAAAAATCATGTGGTAGACTTGACGACGGTTTTGCAATCCCGCTTCGGCACGCATTTTTCCGACTTTGGCGAGCGCGAAAATTTCGTACATTGTTTGCTTGACGTCGTAGAGCCCGATCAATTCGTCCAGTTCGCGCGCGATGTCGCGAAATTCGCGGCACGTCGCCGCCGTCTCGCGGCCTGAACTGCCGACGCGGGCGCCCGTCGGCACGGCAGGCTCGGATTGCCGCAAAATCACGCTGATTCTGCCGCTCGACCGGATCGCCTCATGATCCGCCGCGCGTCCGTTCATCGGGTTCCCTCCGCACGCAAGGCGATTTTTCGGTATAATACGGCTGTTGAAAAAAGGAGGCGTGTTCTCTATGTCCGACAATCGAGACCGATTTGCAGACGTCGCCCGTCTCGAGCGTCTGGCGGCCGACGCTTGGCCGGCACAAGAACGAAGCGCGCTTGGCGACTGGCTGATGCGTATCGACCCGTGCCCGGCGTCCAAACGCGTCAACAGCGTGCTGGCGGCCGGGCCTTATCCCGCAAACGACTGGCTGGAGCGGGCAATCGCCTTTTACGCCAACCGCGGACGACCATGCCGTTTTCAAATCAGCGCCGCTTCTCCGGCAGACCTCGACCTGCAGCTTGCGGAAGCCGGATTCCTCCAGGAAACGCCCTGCCTTGTCTGGACTGCGCCGATTCCGCTGCCCGAGTCGGCCGGAGACGACAGCGATGATAAAATCTGCATCGACCGCATCACTGTCGACGTCGTACCGGAGCCGCTGCAGCAATGGCTGAACGACTGGTCGCGCCTGGAAGACCACGCCGCAGACTTGCGCGAAGCCTACGCCGCCATCGTGCGCCGCATTCCGCCTCCCGCCGCCTACGCAATCGCCCGCTCGACGGACGGAACGACGATCGGCGTCGCCAGCGCCGTGGCGCAAGGCGGATGGTTGGGACTCTTCAATCTGGTCGTCTCCTCCCAGCATCGCCGACGCGGAACGGGCGCTATGCTGATCCGATCGCTCGCCGATTGGGGAGCTCGCGCGGGATGCCGGGCAGCATACCTGCAAGTGCTTGCCGACAACGAACCGGCCCAACGATTGTACCGCAAGCTCGGTTTTCGACCGGCTTATGCGTATCATTACCGCGAGCTTCGCTTTTAACGATAGCAGACGGACAACCTTGCGCGCAACGCTCATGACGTCAAGTCCCGCCGTCTTTGTTCGAAACGGCAGGAACCGACGGCAAGAGCGCAGGCGGGGAAGCTGCGGCGTTTTCCTCGGGCGGCGTCGCCGAAGGCTCTCCTTCGCCGACAGAGGCGGTCGGCGGTGCAGGCGTCCTTTTCGGCGAGGCGGAAGGCGACGGCAGCCGGCCACCGGCCGGAATCCGGACGGACGTAGGGTTCGAACGGCCGAGCTCGGTTTGCCCGTCTTCGGCCAACGCCGCGACATAGTAACGATATTCCGCCCCGTCTTCGACGTCAGCGTCGAGCCAGCGTACATCGGACGTTTCCGCGATCGGCGACGGCTTGCCGTTTTCCGACCCGCCTTCCCGGAAAATCCGGTACAGGGCTGCCTGTTCAGACGGTGTCCACATCAGCCGAACGGCATGGCGTACGGCGTCGTAAGCGGCGGTCAACGTGATCCCGCCGGCGCCGTTGTCCGCCGACGGCGTCGGAGAAGGCGTCGGAGAAGACGAGGGTGAAGGCGACGGCGACGGCTCCTCCACACCCGGAGGCCGTTTGAACTCGCCCTTCGGCACGCCTTCCAGCGCCAGACGCATCGCCGCACTGAACACCGCCGCGGCCTGGCCGCTGTCTGCCGTCAGCGAATGGAGCGCGTCGGGTCTGTCGAATCCGATCCAGACCGCGGCCGCATATTGCGGCGTGTAGCCGACAAACCAAATATCGCGGTTGGCTCCCTTCTTTCCAGGCTCCTGCGTAGTCCCGGTCTTGCCGGCGACCGGACGGTCCATGCGAGCTTTTTTCCCCGTGCCGGAAACGACGGCTTCCTGAAGCATGACGGTCAACCAATAGGCGGTCGAAGGGCGGATAACCTGTTTCGGCTTGGCCGCCGCCGTATAGACGGTCCGGCCGCGCGAATCTTCCACACGCAGCACCGCATGAGCCGGCACAAGTACGCCTTGGTTGGCGAACACCCCGTAAGCTTGGGCCATCTCGAGCGGCGTGACGCCGGAAGTGAGCCCCCCAAGCGCAATCGCCAGATGCCGATCATTTTTTTCGTCCAACTCGATGCCGAGATTTCGGATAAAGCGGAACACCGGACCGAACCCGCCTGCGTCGCGGACCAGATTGTCCAGCAGCCAGACGGCCGGCACGTTGATCGAGTCTCGCAAGGCTTGGCGCATCGTCACATTTCCCAGATATTTGCCGTTATAGTTCTCCGGACAATAATCGTCGAAGCAGCGTTTGACGTCTTCCAGAATCGAATCCGGCGTCCATTTTCCCGATTCGATCGCCGGTCCATAGACCGCGATCGGCTTGAATGCCGAACCGGGTTGACGGCGGACCGTCGCGCGGTTCAACCCTTTGCGCGCATACTCCCGGCCGCCGACCATCGCCACGATGCGGCCGTCGGACGGCCGGACGACGACCATGGCGCTTTCCGGAGAATCGGTCTGGGAGGCTGCCTTTTTTGGAAACAGCGCGTCATTGGCAAATACCCGCTCAACCGCGTTTTGCACCTTCGGATCCAATGCTGTATAAATCCGGTATCCTCCGCGGAACAGCTCTTCCTCCGAGATGCCGGCCAACCGCTCGACTTCATCGACCGCATAGTCGACATAAGCCGGATGCTGAACAGCGGGTACCCTGTCGTTCAACCGGAACGGTTCGTTCATCGCGCGGTTTTTCTCTTCTTCGGTAATCAACCCCTGTTCGGCCATAATCGACAGAACGACGGCACGACGTTCCTTGGCGCGCTCCGGGTTGCGGAACGGGGAATATCCGTTTGGATTTTTCGGCAAACCCGCCAGCATCGCGATTTCGGCGACCGTCAATTCGCCGCTTTTGACGGATTTCCCGAAATACAATTTGGAAGCGGCCTCGATGCCGTACGCGCTTTCGCCGAAATAAATCCGGTTGAAGTAAAGCTCGAGAATTTCGTCTTTCGTTTTCGTCCGTTCCAGCGCCAACGCGATGGAGGCTTCCGTTGCTTTGCGGAAAAACGTTTTTTTCGGGTCGGCGATGAAAATGTTTTTCGCGACCTGCTGCGTAATCGTGCTGCCGCCCTCGGCGAGGCTTCGCGAGACGATGTCTCGGTACAGCGCTCGGCCGATCGCCCAATAGTCGACGCCTTGATGTTCATAAAACCGTCTGTCTTCGACGGCAATCACAGTTTTGCGCAACAGTTCTGGAATTTCGTTCAAGGAGACGATTTCCCGGTTGCCTTCCGCCCCGTACAGCTTCGCGATTTCCCTACCCTCTGCATCGTAGACGATGGTTGCCTCCGACAGGTTCAATTTGTCGAGATTGGCCGCAAGCAACCGGTAACCGTTCAAGATGATCGCGAGATACCCCACCATCCCGAAAAACGCACCGATCGCCGCAGACAAGAACAACGCTTTGAACCATCGATACGTTTTCCTGCGGCGGGTCACGGCCGGTTTCGTTCGCGGTTTGGCGGACGAGGCGGCAGACAAGGTCGAAACACTCCTTGTTGTTCAGAAAAAGTTCAGCCGTCCTGCGGTTGGGCGAGCGAGACGGGCCGCACCGGCATAAACGTGGAAATCGCGTGCTTATAGATCATTTGCTGGCGGCCGTCGCTGTCGATCACGATCGTGAAATTGTCGAACGCCCTGACGACACCGCGAATCTGAAACCCGTTCGTCAAGTAAACGGTAACCGGGATGCTTTCTTTCCGCAATTGATTCAAAAAAGTGTCCTGAATGTTGATCGTTTTATTCATGTTCGGATTTTCCTCCTCATCTTTCGTGAGATCGGCCGCGACGCCCCAGCTTCTCTGATATTATAGCATGAATCTGGTCGAGGTGGTCAGCAAAATGCTTCGGATCGGTCACATCGATCCAGTGCACGTCTTTCATATGCCGAAACCAGGACCACTGGCGCTTGGCGAACCGCCGCGTGTTCCGCTTCAGCGTCTCCACGGCCTCTTCGAACGACGTGCGGCCTTCCAGGTATTCGACGATTTCCTTGTAGCCGAGGGCCTGCATCGCCGTCATGTCGGGCGTGCATCCCGCATCGAGCAGCCGGCGCACTTCGTCGACGAGCCCGGCGCGCACCATCGCGTCCACCCGCTCGCCGATCCTCCGGTAAAGCTCCGCGCGATCCATCGTCAGGCCGATCAGGCAAAGCCGGTAAGGAGACTCGCGCTTCTGGCCGCGCAGCCATTCCGACATCGTGCGGCCCGTCGCCTCGAAAATTTCAAGCGCCCGCACGATGCGCCGCACGTCGTTTTCATGAATGCGCGCCGCGGAGTCGGGGTCGATCCGTTTCAGCCGGTCGTGCAAGGCTTTGACGCCGAGTTCGGCGGCTTCCCGCCGGAGCCGCTCGCGCAGGGCGGGATCCGGGCCTGCGGTTTCCGGAAAACGGTAATCGTAACAGAACGCTTCGATGTACAGCCCCGTGCCGCCGACGAGCATCGGCAGCCTGCCGCGGACGGCGATCCGCTCGACCGCTTCCCTGGCGCGCGCCTGAAAATCGGCAACGGAAAAGGGTTCCCACGGATCGACGATGTCGATCAGATGGTGCGGAACGCGCGCGCGGTCTTCGGGCGACGGTTTGGCCGTGCCGATGTCCATGCCGCGGTAAACCTGCATCGAATCTCCGGAAATGATTTCGGCGTCGTGCGCCAAGGCGATCGGAATGCTGTAGGCGGTTTTGCCGACGGCCGTCGGCCCAAGCAACACGAGCAAGTCGTACCGCTGCGTCAAGGCCGGATCACCCCGTATGCGACGTCGGACCTGGTGCGGTTGACTTCCCGGAACCCGAGCCGTTCGAATTCCGAGCTGTCGCGGCGCTCTTTTAGCACGACCGATTTCCGCGCCACGCGCACCGCTTCTTTCACCGCTTCCGACGACACGGGCGTATGGTCGGCCACCCGCCTAAGGGGACGAATGCCGTCGGAAGCCTCGATCGGCGAGCGGAACATCGGATCGAAGTAGACGATGTCGCAACTTTTGTCCGGCATACCGCGCAAAACGTCGAGATGATGCGCGCAGACCGGCCGGACGCGCGAACAGATGTCGTTCCACAAGCGGAAGTCGGTTTTGTAATCGCGCAGCCCTTCCCGTAAAAGCACATGGAGCACCGGGCTGACTTCTACGGCGGTCACCTCGCCGCCCGGACCGACCGCATAAGCGAACACGAGCGAGTCGGCGCCGAGTCCGGCCGTGCAGTCGATCACCCGGTCGCCCGCACTTGCGCCCGACAGGGCGATCAGCCGGTCGGGTTCGCCCCGTCTCATCCGTTTGATGCGCACAAGCGACATACCGGGATGAAACGTGACCGGCTCTCCATCCCCGGGATGCCAGGAAACTCCTTCTGCCGTAACGACCAGCACGTCGTTTTCCGCGTACCGTTTTCGAAGTTCTGCCAGGGACAAACGGTTTCGGTCCGCCCACTTCCCGCCGAGTTCTTCCGCTAGACGCCGTCCCCGGCGAAGCACGTTCTCATCGGCTCCATAAGAAGTTGTGACTAGCATGACCTCACCGTTTAAACATTTTCTCCAGATCTCGGATCGAAAAGCGTACGACGATCGGTCGGCCGTGAGGACACGTATAAGGCTCCCGGCAGCGGCGCAGCCGGTCCAGCAGCCCTTCCATCTCGCGGACGGAGAGCGGCTCGTTCGCGCGGACCGACGATTTGCAGGCGCATAAAGCGGCGGCTTTCCGGCGCCAGTCCGCCGGCGTCGTCGGGCGACGTTCTTCTAGGATGAAGCGAGCCATCTCGTCGACGATTTCCCGCTCAGCACCCTTAGGAAACCATTGCGGACAGGCGCGCACGAGAAATGCCGACGATCCGAACGGCTCGAGCTCGACGCCGATCGCGCGGAACAACTCGAGCCGGTCGCGCAGGGTTTCGGCTTCCGCCGCCGTAAACTCAAGCGGGATCGGTACGGCGAGCGGCTGAACCGCTTCCCGTTCGGGCCGAGAAAAAAGTTCCAAATACTCCTCGTAACGAATGCGTTCATGCGCGGCGTGCTGATCGATCAGATAAAGTCCCGATTCGTCCTGAGCGATCAAGTACGTGCCGAGCGCCTGGCCGACCGGAACAAGCGGCGGAAACTCCGGCAATCCGCCGTTCGGCGTTTCTTCCGCATCGTCGGCCGGACGAAACAAAATTTCCGCATTCCGAACCTCACGCTTTCCTGCAGGCGACTGGCCACCGCGAGGGACCGTCTCCGCGACGGCCTTGCCGACTTTTGCCGGAGCGGCGCGACGCCCGAATGCGGTTGCGGCGGATTCGACGCGATAGAGGTCGAACCGTTCCTGGACCAGCATACGTTCGTTCGGCGAAAAGCCGGTGGTTCCGCTTCGCGGAGTCGTCGGCGTTCCGCGCAAGGGCGCCGCAATCAGCGGAGTTCTGCCGAGCGATTCGCGGACGGCCGAACGGACGAGTTCCGCCAGCTCCGCTTCTTTGCTGAAACGCACTTCCAGCTTGGCCGGGTGAACGTTGACATCGACGAGCGACGGATCGACTTCGATGCGAAGAAGCGCGACGGGGTATCGCCCGACCGTCAGATAGCCCTGATAAGCTTCCAGCAGCGCCTGGACGACGATTGGACCGCGAATGTACCGGCCGTTGACGACGACCGTAATGCCGCTTCGGTTCGCACGGCTGGCTTCCGGTTTGGCGACAAACCCCTCCAGGCGGTAATCGAGGCTTTCCGCCCGGACGGGCATCATCACTTTTGCGACGAACGGGCCGTAAACCGCCGCAATCGTTTCCAGGGCGTCGCCGTTGCCGATCGTTCGCAGCAAAACGTTCTCGCCGTGCTTCAGCGCGAAGGCGATTTCCGGATGGGCGAGCGCAAGGCGGTAGACGACGTCGGCGACATGGCCGAGTTCGGTCTGGACCGACTTCATATATTTCAACCGGGCGGGCGTGTTGAAAAAAAGATCGCGCACCGTGACGGTCGTTCCTCTGTCGGAGGGCGCCTCGCCCCGCTCTCGGACGACGCCGCCCTCGATGACAATTTTTCGGCCCAGTCCGTCTCGGGTATGGGACGAAACGCATTCCACTTTCGCAACAGAAGCGATGCTGGGCAGCGCCTCGCCGCGGAAGCCGAGCGTCGCGATGCGGAACAAATCTTTGCCGTCGGCGATTTTGCTCGTCGCGTGGCGCTGGAAGGCCAGTTCCAGATCGTCCGGCTCGATTCCGACTCCGTCGTCGCGCACCCGGATCAGGCGCAACCCGCCTTCCTCGACGGCGACGTCCACATTCGTCGCCCCGGCGTCGATCGCGTTTTCGATCAGCTCCTTGACGACCGAAGCCGGCCGCTCGACGACTTCACCCGCAGCGATTTGGTTGGCGATCCGTTCGTCCAGTACGCGGATCTTGCCCATGGTTCGCCACCGCCTTTTATCGGGACTCGAGCAGTTTCTGCCGCAATTCGAACAGTAGGTTAAGCGCGGAAAGCGGAGTCATGTTGACGAGATCGGCGTCTCGAATCCGGTCGAGCACCTGCCGCTCTTTACGGCTGACCGTTTTCGGCCGTTCGGGCGCCGGCTCGGCGAACAGACTGAGCTGAACGACGGTTTCACCGGGGGCGTCGTTCGCATCGCGCGCATCGCGTCCGCCTGCGGTTTCACGGACGGCCTGTTCATGCTCGAATTCGGCCGCTTTCGCTTCGTAGCCGCGCACCAGTTCGTAGGCGCGCTCGATGATTTCCTCCGGAAGTCCGGCGACCCGCGCGCAATAAATGCCGTAACTCGAATTGGCGGCACCGCGCACGAACTTATGCAGAAACATCACTTCCCCGTCGCTTTCGCGAACCGCCATGGAATAGTTCGACAAATGCCGCAATCGTTCCTCAAGATATGCCAACTCATGATAATGAGTGGAAACCAGCGTTTTGCATCCGACGCGGTCGTGCAAATATTCGATAACCGCCTGGGCGATCGCCATGCCTTCGGCCGTCGAGGTGCCGCGGCCGAGCTCGTCGATGATGACGAGACTTCTCCGGGTCGCGCGGGCGGTCATCGCCCGGATCTCCCGCATTTCGACCATGAACGTGCTTTGCCCGCCCGCGAGATCGTCTGCCGCGCCGATTCGGGTAAAAATCCGGTCGATGATCGGCAATTCCGCACGCCTGGCGGGAACAAAACAGCCGATCTGCGCCATGATGGCGATCAGCGCGACTTGACGCATATACGTGCTTTTGCCGGCCATATTCGGCCCGGTAATGAGCAGGATGCGGTCGCCGTCTTCTTCCAGGAGGGTGTCGTTGGCGACGAAAGGCCGATCGCCGAGAGTCGCCTCGACGACGGGGTGACGGCCTCCCTCGATGCGAAGCGAGTATCCGTCGGTCAGGACGGGCTTCGTATATCGACGCTCTGCGCTGACAGTCGCAAACGACTGAAGCACGTCGACCGCGGCGACGGCGGCGGCCAGTTTTTGCAACCGCGGGATTTGCCCGGCGATTTTTTCGCGCAGATCGGAAAACAATTCATATTCAAGTTCGACCATGCGCTCTTCGGCTTCGAGAATCAGCGCTTCTTTTTCTTTGAGTTCCCGCGTGACGAACCGTTCGCCGTGGGCAAGCGTCTGCCGCCGCTCGTAACGGTCTTCCGGCACGGCCGATAAGTTCGGTCGGGTCACCTCGATATAATAACCGAACACTTTGTTGTAACCGACTTTGAGCGACCGGATGCCGGTCAGCTCCCGTTCCCTCTGCTCCAGTTCAGCGATCCAACGCTTGCCGTCCGTGCTCGCTTCCCGCAGCCGGTCCAGCCGCTCGTGATAACCCGGGCGGATCATGCCGCCCTCGCGGACCGAGACGGGAGGATCGTCGACGATCGCTTCGGCAATCCGGTCGCGCAAATCCGCGCAGTCGTCGACTCCTCCGAGCAGCCGCTCCAGCGTCGCCGAACCGGACGAAAGGCAACACGCCTTTAACGCCGGGACGCGTTCCAGCGTCGCCCGCAAGGCGACCAGATCGCGCGCGTTGCAGTTGCCGTACGCAATGCGGCCGACGAGCCGCTCAAGGTCATACATTTCTTTCAAAATTCGAAAAATTTCATCGCGTATCGCCGAACGGTTGACCAGGCATTCGACCGCCTCAAGGCGCCGCTCGATTTCGGGGCGGTCGATAAGCGGCTTGTCCAGCCAGCGGCGCAACAGCCTCGCCCCCATCGCCGTCGCCGTCCGGTCCAATAGACCAAGCAGCGCGCCTTTCTTGGAGCGGTCACGGGCGGATTCGACCAGCTCGAGATTGCGCCGAGTAAACGGGTCCATCCACAGGCTGCGCTCGGCATCATAACGGCGGATCGCCGAAAGATGCGCGAGCGTCCGCTTTTGCGTCTCGCGAAGATAAGCTAGCAGCAACGCCACGGCGTCCGCAGACGGCGGCGGAAGAGAGTCGCGCTCTTCCGACGGAAACTGCTGTTCCAACAAGGCGCGGTCCTGCTCGGTCCAGACGGACGGCACCGCACCGGCCAAATACAGGCCGGCCGACTTCCGGACGCGCGCAAGCAGCCGTTCGTCGCCGATGATCTCCGCAGGATCATAGACAATCAATTCGTCCTTGAGCTGCTCCAGCGTCTCGACGGAAGTGGCATACAATTCGCCGGTCGTCAAGTCGCAAACGGCGAGCCCGAACCCTTCCGGCTTTTCCGCTATCGCGGCGAGGAAGTTGTTGGCGGGTGTTTCGGACGGTTTGTCCTCCATCACCGTTCCGGGCGTGACGATGCGAACGATTTCCCTACGCACCACACCCTTGGCGGTCGCGGGATCTTCCATTTGTTCGCAAATCGCCACTTTATATCCCTTTTCCACTAAACGGCGGATGTACGTTTCAGCGGAATGGTACGGCACGCCGCACATCGGAACCCGTTCCGAGCCGCCGTCGCGCCCCGTCAGCGTAATTTCCAGCTCGCGAGCCGCCTGCACCGCGTCGTCAAAAAACAATTCGTAAAAATCGCCAAGCCGGAAAAACAAGAAGGCATCGGGAACTTGGGCCTTGACCTGGAGATATTGTTCGATCATCGGGGTATATTTCGACGACATGGCGAACCCCTTTTCCCGATCGTGTCGAATGGTTTTATTATACCACGTCGGGGAAATCGACGGGAATGCGCCACAGTCTCCGGATATCCGCGCGGCCGTCCCACGTCCGCCGTTCGCGGATCATCCGACGGACGGGTTCCAGCCAGCTTTCGAAATCCGCATAGCCGGGAAGGTCGGCAAGGCAAACCCACAACTGCTCTACAACGTCGTATAAACGGTCTTTTCGTCCGGCATAAAAATCGGCGACAAGTTCCGGGTCGTCCAACGGCCGTTCGAAAAGCCGCCAGTGTCCGGTCGCCAGCAGCTTCGCCAGCGCAAAGGCGGCCTTCGTCGCCCGCGGCGACGACAGCCAGCTTGCGGGCGTGCGGTACTCGAATCCGTATGGTTTAAGGCGGAAATCGCCGAGAGCGCCGTATCTCGGACGCCGACGGGCGCTCGGTTCGTCCTCGAGCAACATAAGCGGAAGCGCCAAAAAATTATCGAGGGCACGCAACAGATGGCTGTTCAGCCAAACTCCGCCGAAATGCAGATGCCCGCCCAGCGGTGTTTTCCGCACCGGCATCCCGCCCGCCAGCCATCGGCAGGAGGGATCGCGAATCTGCCGCGCCGCCGCGCAAAGCGCCTTTCGGACAGAACGGACAGCGCCGCGCGGATCGACCGCAGGTTCCGGGCGCAGTTCCATAAGCGGAAAAGCGAATCGCCCGTCTTTCAGGCGGACGGCGTCGCATCCGACGGTTCCCCGTTTTTCAACGAATCTTGAGCCCGGCACGAGGCGGCCGCGTTCGTTGACGAGGACGAATTCCGGATCGGCTCCCAGCATAACAGAACCATTCGGTCGGAACGATTCCTTCAGCGACGCATCGAACTGCGCAATCGCTTCCGCCCAAAGCTCGACGGGTTCGAACCGCTCTGGCGGGCCGACGCGGACGACCGCAAGCCGGCCTGCGTCCGACGCGACGTCGACGACGCCGAAATCGAGGCCGAGCGCGTACAGAGCGCGGACCGCCAAGCGCGCGGCTTTCCGAACAGTCGGACCGTCGGGTTCCGCACGCGCGGCGGTTTCGACCGGCCGCAACCCGTCGGAGCGAAAAACGCCGATCGGTTGCAGGTGGAAGACCGGAACCGTCCAGCAAGCTCTCCATCTGAGGCGGCCATGCCCGAAATCTTCCCCGTCCATCGGCTGGACGTTCGGAATGCCGTGCAGACGCCAAATTTCGACGGCCCGCGCCGCGTCGCGGTTTTCCGCGTTTACGCCGCTGAGCCGCCAGAGGCGGTCGTCGGTCGGCGGCGTTCGGACGTCCCACTCGACGACGGCCGTCGTCGCAGCCGCTCCGACGTGGAGCGGGGGTTTTGGCGGCAAACTTCCGAACGGCACACGCAGGGCGGCGGTAAATCGCGAGGAAAGATGCGGGCGACGTATCCAGACATAAGTCGTCATTTCCATCGCCTGCGCCCCTTTCGCCCAAAAGGCGTGGAACGAACGCCGGCTACGCCGTCTCGTCGTCCAAGAGATCGGGATCGAGTTCTTCGTACTCTTCGGACGCGTCCTCGGCGAAATCCGGTTCTTTGTCGCCCCAGTCGTCGCAACCGTCCGGGCAAAGACGGACGCACAGCTTGGTTTCACCGATCAGCTCGACTTGGAATTCGCGTTCCACCCGAACTTCCACACGACCGCTGTCTTTTTGGACGGTCGCTTCCACGCAATTCGGTTCTTGGGTGGCGACCGCCGTCACTTCCTCGGTTCCCGGCCGGCAATTCGGATCCCGGTATACGAGCGGCACTTGTTCCACGTACGAAACGGTTTCTTTCGCCACATCGGTTTTTGTGTTTTTATCATATGAATACCATATATTGATGTCGTACGTGCCGACGACCTCGACGCCGTTGTCGGACCGGACCGCCTCGTATTGGTGATTGATCACCCAACATCCCAATATGCTGGACGGCGTCTGGGGTGGCGTGACGATATGGGTGGACTGGGAAAACTTTTTCCCCTTCCCGCACACCGCCTTCACGTAAATCTCCCTGCACCGCGTCCGTTGATCCGGGTGCGCCATCCTTTCCCGACCTCCCCCATGCGGATTCAGTAAATCCTATGCGGGACATTCGTCTAGGGTGACAAAAACTTTGCGGGAAGAGACGGCTCGGCCGGGCAGTCAGCCAGGTCCCGGGGGAAGCATCGGCTCATACATCATGATCGCGTCGTTGCTCGTCACAAATTCGTCCGCGACCGTTTCTCCGGTTTCGACCAAGATGACGCGACGCCGGATGACATTGTGGCGGGTATAAACGCCCCACGGCTGGCGCTCGATGCGGTGATCGGCTTCGTACACCTCGTAGCGGTATCGCGGCGGCTCGACCGTCCGCCACTGGCCGACGAGATGGCTGTCGGTCACCCGAAGGCGAAGCTGGTACGGCCGGTCCGTAGGGTTGTAGATTTGCAGGTCGATGTAGTTATAGGCGCACGTGGCGCCGCTGCCGAACGGCTGGGTGCGGCCGGCGTCCGGGAACACGTCGTAACTGTGCCGATGCCGTTCGACGACCGAAAGCGGCGTATGGAGCGCCAGCCAGTAGATCAGGTTGGTGAGCTGGCAAAGCCCGCCGCCGATTCCGGGCCGAACGGTGCCGTAAAACAGCACCATGCCCGGGACGTATCCTTTCCGCTTCGACGGTTTACCGACGAGGCGCCAGAACGACATCGTTTCCCCGGGACGAACGACGATGCCGTCCAACCGGCCGACGGCGAGGCGCAGATTGCGGACTTTGTTGTGCTGCATCCACAGGTCGACGCCGCGCAACGGACGGTATAGCGGCGTGTGGTGTTCGGCGACGACCACAGGCAAGTCTTCCGACAAGCGAACGGAAGCGAATCGGGTGCGGCTGAGATACCAATACGCGTACCGCATCAGCGTTCGGAGTCGGGCCCCCAGCCAGATCCGGACCGCCGAACGTCGGACGGGTTTTTTCACCGAGCCGGTTCCTCCGAATCCGTTCACAGCCCGTAAAGCTCCCCGTACTTGTTCTGTAGATACGCAAGCAGCGCGTCGGGATTCGCGGGCGAACCCGTGGCTTTTTCGATCAAATCTTCCGGGTCGAATTGCTTGCCGTAACGCCAGACGCGTTCGTGCAGCCAACCGCGGATCGCCTCGAACCGACCGTCGGCGACGCAACCGTCGACGTCGACCGTTTTCCGCATCGCTTCCAGAAGCTGAGCCGCGTACACATTGCCGAGCGCATAGGACGGAAAATACCCGAAACTGCCGCCCGCCCAATGCACGTCCTGCAACACCCCTTCGGCGTCGTTGCCCGGCCGGACGCCGAGCAGGTCAGCGTACAGGTCGTTCCAGACGGTCGGCAGATCGTCGGCGGAGATCCGCCCGTCGAACAGCGATTTCTCGATTTCATACCGGACGATGATATGCAGGTTGTAGGTGAGCTCATCGGCTTCGGTGCGGATGAGCGACGGCCGCGCAGCGTTGACGGCGCGGTAAAACGTTTCGGTCGAAATGCGCCCGAACGGTTCTGGAAAATATTCCCGCAACACCGGCAAGTAGCGGTCCCAAAACGCCCGGCTTCGCCCGATCATATTTTCCCACAGCCGCGACTGCGACTCGTGCACGCCCATCGACGCGCCGTCCCAGAGCGGCGTACCGTACAGCCCGGCGGGAAGATACTGCTCGTAAAGCGCATGGCCGCATTCGTGAATCGTGCCGAACAACCCGACCGTCAAATCATCCTCGCTGTAGCGCGTCGTGATGCGGACGTCGCCGGGACCTAGGCCGATTGCGAACGGATGGGCGCTTTCGTCGAGCCTTCCCGCTTCGAAATCGTAGCCGAGATCGCACAAAAGACGGCGGTTCAACTCTTTTTGCCGTTCGACGGGAAAATGCCCTTTCAGCGCCGAAGGATCCGGATTTTTTCCCGATGCTGCGACGGCGCGGACGAGTTCGGCCAATTTCGGCCGCAGCGCACCGAAAATCCGGTCAAGCCGCGCGACGGTCATGCCCGGTTCGTAAGGCTGCAGAAGAGCGTCATAAGGGTGTTCGCGATACCCCCAAATCTCCGCAAATTCGCGCAAATAATTTACTATTTTTCTCAAATAAGGCAAAAAAACCTTGAAATCCGAGGCTTTTTTCGCTTCCTCCCATACCGATTCCGCTTCCGCGGTAAGCGCGACAAACGCGCGATACGTTTCGGGAGGAATACGGCGGTTGCGGTCGTATTCCCGCCGGCATTCGCGGATGCTCGCCCGCTCGACTTCATGAAGCAACGGCCAGACGTCGGGTTGTTCAAAAAACGCGAGCAGTTCGCCCATCTCCTCCGAAACCGACAGCCGAAGACATTCGGCCGACAACATGCCGATCGTCTCCGACCGGGTGCTCACGGCTCTCGGCGGTGCGCCCGTCCGCAAATCCCAGTGCAGCACGCCCAGCGCTTCTTGATAACTTCTTATTTTCGCGGTAAGCGCGCCGAATCTTGCGCGCATCGTCTCAAGCGTTTCGGCCACGTCGAAACTCCTCCTTAACCCTCGATCCTGATCGCGGTATCACGACGATTTTACCACACGTTTCCGCACGACGGCCACCGCGAGAAGCAAAACGGGAATGCCGATCTGAAAAGGCAGAAACAGTGTGACCGGCAATACGCTCGTCCCGATCCACAGATGTTCCGGCAGGTTGTCGGCGATCCAACTGCTGGCCGCCCACACGACAAGTACGACCGCCGTCGCCAAACGCCGGGCTTGGCGGACGCCGAACAGATCGGCCGCGACTTGTGCGGATGCAAACATGTACACAGCAATTTTAAAAAAATCGCTGATGATGAAACTGAGAATCACAATTGCATCGAGCCGTTGCAAAAACTCCGCAATGTTGACCATGCTGATCGTCGCCAGAAGCGGAAAAACCGATCTTTTGAAAATGCCAACGCCCAAAACGGAGATGTTCAGCACGACATTGTAGGCGATCACCAGTCCGGCGATCACCGTGACGATCACGCCGCGCCGCCAAAGCCGGACCGACTCGCGCACAAACGGAAATACCGTCAGGAAACTGACTGTTTCGCCGAACGGAAACGTGAGCGTTTCCGGAAACGCCGCCAAGACTGGTTGAATTCCGTTTTCCAAAACAGGGAGAAGATTCGAAAATCTTACGATTCCCGAGCAGAAAATGAGCACACTTCCGACCACGCCGAGACCGACAAGCGTCATGCCGAAAAATTCGCCGGTTCTCGCCAGCACTTCAATACCCTTATACAGCACATAAACGAGAACGGCGGACATCAGACCGGTGACGGCAGCCAGCGGCGTCGACTCGTACAGCGACGTGATCAGGAGGTCGCCGCCGTCGCGCATATTCCGCGCTGCGCAATACAGAAAAAACAGCATGTATGCAAAACCGACCGCCCAGCCGAGCCGCCGGCCGAGCACCGCCTGGGCGCACCGGACGAGCGTCATGCCGGGATAAAGCCGATACAGCCAGACATAAACGGAATAAAGCACGCATCCCCCGGCCGCTCCGAAAAGCACGGCGATCCAGGCATCCTGCCCCGCTTTCGTGCCGACGCCGAGCACAAGGGCGGTGCCGAGTTCAAACAACAAAAGCAACCAGACGAATTGTCCTCCTCCGATCTTGTCGCCTCCGTGCATTCCTCTTTGTGACCCTCCCTTCCGCCCCGTCGGCTGCTTGCGAAACGATCACGACGACAGCCAGTACGATTTTGTACGCGTGCCTGTTCTCCGGATGGACGACTGAACTTCGACCTCCGCCTCGATCTGCGGAAACCAACGGTTCCACTCATCCCGGACAGAACGCCACTTTTGCGGATTAGCCCGACGGAAAACGTCCGAAAACCCGAACACGTCGGCCGGAAGACGCTGGGCCGTACGGACGGCGTCGCGGATGAACGATTCGGTTGTTTCGCTCCACTGTTGTTCCAGCTGTCGGATCGCCTCAGGGCGGTCCAGGCTGAAGTCGCAATGCGATTCGCTGATGTTGCCTTCCTGTTCGACCGCGATGCGGACGACCGGTTTTTCTCCCCGAAAACGGCCGCTGACTCGGGTGGAGGAACGAAGAATCGTGACGACGGCGGCTTTTTTTCGATTTCCGCATTCGAGCCCGACGACGCCGCCTCGGATTTCGCCCAGAATCGCGACAATACCCCTCGCGGCGTCGCCGTCGGCCCATTCGTGCAGCCGGCTGTCTTTAAACAGTGCGATACCGTCGAGTACAAGCCGCGACGAACTTCGCGTCTCGAAATTGTTGCGCTGAATCGTTCCCGACTTCGGGTCGCCAAGAACGCGAACACCGGCGAGGACAGGCTCTCTGTGCGGGTTTTCCAAAAAATTTATAATTTGAATAACAGAATAATCCAGCGTTTCCCCCCACAGCTTGCTCGAAAATTTTAAATTTCCCACGAGCGCCGCCGCGGGAATTCGTTCGATCTGCGTCAGCTGACTGATGACCGTTGACGCGTCGGCGTCCCGCGCGACGATCATCTTCGAATTGAGCCGAATTTCGTTCGACCGGTCGAGAAAATCGAACAAATCGCGAATGCCTCGTCTGGCCTGATTTTCGCCGATGACGACCAAACGCATGTGGGCGAAATAAAGCCTTCGCGGAATTTTGCGCGAAGCGCGGCGAATCGCTTCAAACAGCGTACTTCCTTCCGAATCGAGCACGACGACCGGCGTCGATTTTCCCCCTGCGGCCCCCCCTCCGGCCGTCGAACTGCCCGCCACCTCGTCGGCGTTGACGACCTGAAACGTCACGCGGTAACGCCCCGCGTTCTCCTCAGCGTCGATGCCCATCGCCGAAACGAACGCCAGATCGTTGAGTTCCCTGCGGTCCCAACAGCCCGAACAAAACAACAGCAAAACGGCGATCGAACAAACCGTCGTGATTAGGCGCATCCGTCATTCCCCGCCTCGCCGCGAGCCGCCGGCTTTTCCGAACAGCGGAAACGGCCAACGAAAGACGGAATCTTTCTGCTCGGACCGACGAAACGGTGCAATCGGCGACAAATACGGCACGCCGAACGAACGCAAGGAACAGACGTGAGCAACTAAAAAAATACACCCCATGGCCAAACCGTAAAACCCGAACGACGTCGCCAGCACCATCAGCCCGAATCGGAGGACGCGGGCGGTCAGCGCCAAATTGTAAGCCGGCGTTGAAAAGCTGGCGATCCCCGTTATGGCGACGGTGATCATCATCGCGGGCGAGACGATGCCCGCCTGAACGGCGGCCTGGCCGAGTACGATCGGTCCGACGATCGATACAGCCTGACCGATGGCGCGCGGCATCCGCAAACCCGCTTCCCGCAAGATTTCAAAGCAGATCTCCATAATCAAAGCTTCAACGAATACGGGAAACGGCACGCCTTCCCGCGCCGCCGCCAGTTTCAGAAGCAACGTCGTCGGAATCATTTCGTGATGATAGCTGACGAGCGCGATGTAAAACGACGGCACCAGCATCGAAATCACGAAACTGGCGTACCTGAGCAGCCGGATGAGCGACGCGACGTCGTAACGCTGGTAGTAGTCCTCGACGGACTGGAAAAATTGCGGCAACACCGTCGGCACGATCAGCGCAAACGGCGTGCCGTCGACCAGAATCGCGACGCGGCCTTCCAGCAGATTGCCCGCGACGATATCGGGCCGTTCCGTATTGTAGATCATCGGAAACGGCGTCGTGGTCCGATCCTGAATCCATTCTTCGATGTAGGCGGATTCCAGCACGATGTCAGCGCGAACGGCATCGAGCCGGCTTTTCACTTCCCGAACGAGGTTGTCGTCGGCCCGGCCGCGGACATACATCATCGCGACGTCGGTTTTGGTTGTACGGCCGATTTTCATAACTTCCATCCAAAGGTTCGGGTTTTTGATCCGCCGCCGCACAAGCGAAACGTTGATCCCGAGCGTTTCGGTAAAACTGTCTTTCGGGCCGCGCGTCGCGACCTGGTTCGTCGGCTCCTCGACATTGCGCGTCTTGCCGCCGCGCGTGTTGCCGCAGATCGCCTCCGGCACGCCGTCGATCAGCAGCACCGTTTCGCCGGCCAGTAAAGCGAGCATCAGTTCGTTCCATTCCGACACTGTCTTGATGTCGACGACGGACAACGCCCGTTCCCGTACAGTTTGAAACCACGCCTTCGACGACCCGACGCCGTCCGTTCTGAACGACCATTGCACGAAATCGCCGACCATATGCTTGTCGGCCAGACCGTCGACGTAAACCGCCGCCGCCTTCAGCTTCCGGTCAGGGCAGTCGAACAGACGGACGACGACGTCCGGGCTGTGCCCGGTTTCGTTCCGAATGCGCTCGACATTCGCGTGAAGAACGGTGGATAGACGCGTATCGTCCGGCTTCGGAGAGGACTTCAAGAAATCGAAAAATCCCATGGCTTTTTCATCTCCTTTGTCCGTCTTTTACCTCCTGTTCCACATTATTTGAGAAACCGCCGTCGCTTATTCCGCGTTTCTCCCGCCGAAGCTTCCGTCTTGCGGCAGGCTGTGATAGGATGAAAAAGAATCGAGGCGAAAGGGGTCGTGCGCATGAAAGAACAGCCGAAGACGGTGTTGGACGAAATTCTTTCGCACAACCGAGAGTTCGTCCGCTCGAAAGCGTATGAAGCATACCGGACGACGAAATTTCCGGACAAGAAAATGGTCGTCGTCACCTGCATGGACACGCGGCTGACCGAATTGTTGCCGAAGGCGATGAATTTGCGCAACGGCGACGCCAAAATCATCAAAGTCGCCGGCGCGATCGTTCTGCAGCCGTTCGGCAACGTAATGCGCAGCGTCATTGTCGCGATCTACGCGCTCGGCGCGCAGGAAGTGTTCGTTGTGGGTCACCGCGATTGCGGCATGACCGGCCTCGACCCGAACGCGATCTTGTCTAAGGCGAAGGCGTGCGGCGTCCGCGAAGAAGTATTCGAGACGATCCGCAATTCCGGCATCGATCTCGCCCGCTGGCTGCACGGTTTCCGCGACGTGCACGAAGGCGTGCGTGAAAGCGTCGGCATCATCCGCCGCCATCCGCTTTTGCCGCCGGGCGTTCCGGTGCACGGCCTCGTCATCGATCCAGAAACGGGCGAACTGGAGTTGGTGGAGGAAGGCTACGGCGTTTTGGCGTAAAACGGCGCAACCGTCGGACAAAATCTTGCGTCTAAGGTAACGGGAGAGGAATGAAAATCGGCCAAGGGAGAGGAAAAAGGTGGGGAAGCCGTGGCTCCGCGCCGTTGTGCGGTTTTTGCTGTCCGCGGTTTTACTTTTTGCGGCGCTCGGTGCAACGATGCCGTCGGTCCAAGCCGCCACAGCGGACAAAACGACGAAGTACCGCGTCTACCAAAATGACAAACCACTTGCGGAATTCGCCGATCTGAACGAAGCGATCGCCTACGCGAAGCGGTGGGCGCACAGTCACGTCGAGGAAATCGGCACGCGGCAATGGCTGTGGGACAATTTCCCGCGGTATCGGGTCTATCAGTTCGACGTCACATTGCCGCAATGGGAATTCGCGACGTTGGCCGAAGCGATCGCCGAAGCGAAAAAGTGGGCGTATTCCAGCGTCCGCGACTTAAACGGCGAAAGCGGCTGGGTGTGGGATAACTGGCCGCGGACGTCCTATCGCGTCTATCAAGGCGACATTACGCTGGATTCATGGGAATTTCCGGATCTGACCTCGGCGATACGGGAAGCAAGGAAATGGGCTGGATCCCATATCATCGACCAGACGACCTATCGATGGGTGTGGGACAATCTGTCGCCGTCGCAAAAACAGGCTCTCCGGCGCGGTGAACCCGTCTATCGCGTTTACCAGTACGCCTATTCGCACCCGTCGTGGCAATTCGCCTATCTGGAAGACGCGATCAACGAAGCGTTGAAATGGGGCGATTCGCACATCGTCAACACGCGGACGGGAAAAATCGTCTACCGCAACCCGCGGCCGTTCGTCGTCTTCCAGTTCGACAATCGGCTGGAGTCGTTCGCCTCGCTGGGCGAAGCGCTCGATTACGCGAAGCGGTGGGCGTACGCCCGGGTCGAGTACCAGGGAAGACCGATTTGGACCAATGCGCCGTACTTCGAAGTCTACCAGAACGAAAAGCGGATCGGCGCATTCCGCACGGCGCGCGAAGCCGTCGCTTTTGCCGCTCGTTACGCCGATTCCTCCGTACGCACACGCGATTGGGGAACGATCTGGGACAACCGGCGGGAACTGATCTATTGGGCATGGAACGGCATGTCGTCCGACGCCGCCGTCCGCTCTCAGGTCGCCGGTACGATGGGGCTGGACGTCGTGTCGCCGACCTGGTTCCGGCTCGGCGACCCCTCGGGTTCTCTGCTCGACGCTTCGACGAAAGAGACGGCCGACTGGCTGAAACAGGCGGGATTCCAGGTGCATCCGCTCGTCAGCAACCAGTTCGACAAGGAGCTGACGACCGCCTTCCTCGCGGACGCCAAGGCCCAAGACCAGTTCATCTCCGCGCTCGTCGGCCGCGCCGCGGCGCTCGGTCTGCACGGACTTAACCTCGATTTTGAAAACGTCGCCGGCTCCGACCGGGCGGCGTTCACTTCCTTCATCCGTAAACTTGCCGACGCGCTGCACGCCAGAGGCATGAAGCTGTCCATCGACCTGCCGCGCGGCAGCGTCCGGTGGAACCATCTGACGGCGTTCGATCACGCGGCATTGAAAGACATCGCCGACTGGATCATCGTCATGGCGTACGACCAGCACTGGAGCGGCGGTCCTGTCGCGGGGCCCGTCGGCGCACTGGCTTGGGTCGAGGAAGGCATCCGTGAATTTCTGTCGTACGGTATCCCGCGCAGAAAGCTGATTCTCGGCGTTCCGTTCTACACGCGGGAATGGACGCTCGACGACGCGGGCAATCCGACGGAAAACCGGACGATCTACCTCAAAGATGTGCCCGCGCTGTTGGAATCGACGGGTGCCGCGCCGGTCTGGGATTCCGCATTCGGCCAGTACCGCGTGGAATACGTCCGTGAAGGTAAAAAGCGTGTCGTCTGGTTGGAAACGCCGGACATGGTGGCCGCTCGGATCGATCTGGCGAAAAAATACGACCTCGCCGGCGTCGCCGCCTGGAGGCTTGGCTACGAACCTCGCGAGCTGTGGGAAATGTTGCTGCGCCGCAAGAAATGAGGCGGGGATGGGATTTCCCCGCCTTTCACTCAGGTTGCGGTGTCGCCGGTGCGCACGACAGTCATTTCCTCTCGAACCGACAGACGGCGGACGTTTCAGAACGTTTTGGTGTCCGTTCACCGACCGTCTTCACCCCACTGAAATGCGACGACGCGCGCCGGAGCACCGCTTGCTTCTCGAACGAGAATCGGCAGCGCCATCACCGTCCATTCACCTTCGGCCAGCTCGGGTTTGTCGAGCGAAAGCCCTTCGGCCACCCAAATACCGGCTCCCAACAAAATGCGATGGGTTTCCTCGTTTTCCGCGCCGGTACCGCCGATGCTGAAATGGTCGATACCGACGCCGCGAACCCGTTTTTCGGCTAGATACCGTGCCCCCTCGTTGGACAAGTACGGCGACTCATAGATCCATTCGCGCGTCCAAGCGCGTTTTTCTCCCCATCCCGTATACAGGAGCACCACGCATCGATCCGTCAAACGGTCGCCGTATGGTTCGAGATCGGCGCGGGTAATCGGCTCGGACGGGCGTTTATGCGCAAGAGGAACATAGATCGCTTCTCCCTGGAACCGTTCGATGGCCACGTCGTCAAGATTCACGGTAAAATCGGCCAGATGCGACGGTGCGTCCACATGCGTGCCGGTATGCAGGTTCATCGTCACCCTCTCCAGTTTCCAGCCGTCGCGCGGTCCGATCAAAATATAATCAAACTTGGGCGGGTCGAAGTCCGGCAACACCGGGCAATTGTGATAAAGCGGCTGCGACAAGTCCAGCATGCGTCGGATCGCCAAGGTCCGCGTCCCCCTTCCATTCTTAAGTTGTTCAGTACTATCTTCAGATAACATGAAATCGATCGCCGTCCGTTTTCGGGCCGGACGTCGTGAAAGCATGGTCACCAATTGACGACATCGCAAAAAAAAGCAAACGTCTCCGCCATGACGGCATCGCACAAGGATAACGGCGGGACCGGACTTTCACACTTTAAGCAAAACAGCGGCCATCCAATCGAAAACGCGTTGCCCGCCTACCTCGTGGCCGCCAGGAAAAAAATCATATGCGAGGAGATCTGCGGCGCCGAACGAAGTATAGACGGCTTCGAGAACAGCCAGCGCTTCCCGTGCATGCTCGGCCGGAAAGACGCGATCGTAAAGTCCCGTCTCGACGAACAGCGGTCGCGGCGCGATGAGACCGATCCACTCCGGCAGTTCCGCGTACCGCAGCAGCCCCGGAACGTAATTGTCCAGGCAATGGTTGCGGGCAAGGATGCTTCCTTTGAAAGTGTTGACGAATCCGCACAAGGCCGTCGCCCGGATTCTCGAATCAAGTGCCGAGGCATAGGCGGCGACGAGTCCTCCGCCGGAAAAGCCGATGCAGCCGATCCGATTTCCATCGACATCGGGCCGCTCCAGCATGTAATCGATCGATCTGCGCGCTTCAAAAACGCGAAGCCCTGCCAGGGTCTTACCATACATGAGCAGATGAACGGCAAGCGTCGCACACGACGACCGATCCGGTCCCTCCTGTACGTCCGCCTCAAGCCGCCGATCTCCGAAACCGGCCATTTCCGGCGCGACGACGAGCAGCCCGCGTCTGACCAGTTCGACGGCGAAACGGCGATGGATACCGAAATTACCGGTCCGTTCCGAGCCGTCGACGTTCAAGCCGAGCGCTTCTCGACTGCCGAAACCGTGGCCGTGCAACGCCAAAACGGCTGGAAACGGCCCGGGGCGCTCTGCAGGAACAAGCACGTAGGCCGGCAAGCGAAGTCCGTCGCCCGTGCCGAACTCGACGCGTTCCCGAATGTAGCCGTCGCAAGCGGTCCGCTCCAGGACGACCGGATCAAGCGGCTCTTCCCGCTCCGGAAAATCGCCCAGCGCCTCGGCGAGACGCTGTCTCAGTTCACCCGGCGGCAACGTCCGGGATTGCCGGCGGCGTTCGTAGCAAGCGTACAACTCGTCCAAATAAACGTCGAGCCGAACGCTCATCTCGCCTGATCCCCCTCACCCCTGGAGCGAATGGAGCGCTTGCCGCAGAGCGTTCGCATCCGTCGTCTGCGTTTCGCAGGCAGAACGCCGACAAACGAACGCCGTCGGCCGATCCGGGGACGTTCCAGACGAAAAAGGAAACTTTTCGTGAGCTTTCCATATCCTTAGCGCATGCGGCAAATACACCTCGCGCACTGCGTCGCGCAGAGCTTCCGTCTCCGGCAGGCGCGGATCGCCGGCGACCGCGATCTCGACCGGGTCAGCGCGCATAAATTCAAGCGCCGTAAGCCACATCGCATGCCCGGTCGGAAATCGTCGAATCGCGCCGGAAAACCGGTCCGGAAGCGATTCCGCGAGCTCCGACCAGTCCGTACGATCCGCCAGTCTGCCGAGACGGCCGAGCACCCAGGCCGCCGTCGCGTTGCCCGACGGCGTGGCGCCGTCGAACGTTTCCTTAAGGCGTTCCGGCAATCGTTCGGCGTCGTTTCCGGTAAAGAAAAATCCGCCGTCCCGCTCGTCTCGAAACAGCCGGATCATGTCGTCGGCAAGCTCTTTCGCCGTCACGAGCCATCGCCCGTCGCCTTCCGCCTCATACAGCTCCACGAGCCCCCAAAGGACAAACGCATAATCGTCCAAAAAGGCCGGAATCGCCGCCTCCCCGTCTCGATAGCGCGCAAGCAGCCGGCCGTCCGGCCGGCGCAGCCGATCGAGCACGAAGCGCGCCGCCGCCTCCGCAGCTTCGTAACAATCCGAGCGGTCGAACGCAAACGACGCCTTCGCCAACGCGGCGATCATGAGTCCGTTCCAGCCGGTCAAAATTTTGTCGTCCTTCAGCGGCGGCACACGCCTTCGGCGCGCCTCGAACAGCCTACGCCTGGCGTCCTCCAGTCGGGCGGTGAGCTCCGCCGGCGGCATGCCGAACCGCGCAGCCGTCGCAGCCCAATCGGTCCCGATCAAGTTTGGAATGCTCCGGCCTTCAAAATTTCCTTCCGGCGTGATGTGATAGACCTCCGAAAACAGCCGCGACTCTTCCTCTCCCAGCACGCTTCGCACTTCGTCCGGCGTCCAAAGGTAAAACTTCCCCTCTTCCCCTTCGGAATCGGCGTCTTCCGCGGAATAAAAACCGCCTCCTTCGTCCCGCATGTCGCGCAGCACGTACTCGACGACGCGCTCGGCGACCTCGCGGTGGCGCCGATGCCCGGTCGCCTGGTACGCCTCGGCATACGCGTACGCCAGCAGGGCGTTGTCGTACAGCATTTTCTCAAAATGCGGCACAAGCCACATCCGGTCAGTCGAATAACGCGCAAAGCCGAACCCGATATGGTCGAACAGGCCGCCCGCGTACATTGCGTCGAGCGTCCGTTCGACCATGCGGAGCGCTTCCGATTCTTTCGTCCGATGCCAGAAGCGCAGCAAAAAAATCAGATTGTGCGGCGTCGGAAACTTCGGCGCCCCGCCGAACCCCCCGTACTCCTCGTCGAACAGTCGGAGAAACGCCGCGAAGGCGTCTTCCGACAGATTCTCCAGTCCTGCGCTGCCGTCCAGCGACGAAAGCGCCCTCGCCTTCGTTTCCGCCAAAATCTCATCGGCGACCTCGCGCAAACGTTCTGGGTTTTGCTTCCAGGCTTCCGCAAAAGCCGGCAGCAGGTCCATCAGCCCGTACCGGCCGTGCCGGCGATGTTTCGGAAAATACGTGCCGGCAAAAAACGGTTTCCGGTCCGGCGTAAGCAGCACGGTCAGCGGCCAGCCTCCCTGCCCCGTCATCGCCTGGCAGACGGCCATGTACAGATGATCGATGTCGGGCCGCTCTTCGCGATCGACCTTGACCGGAACGTAATGTTCGTTCAGAACGGCGGCGACTTCCGGGTCTTCGAACGATTCGCGCTCCATCACGTGGCACCAGTGACACGTGCTGTAACCAATGCTCAGAAAAACAGGTTTGTTTTCCTTCGCCGCTTTTTCAAACGCTTCCTCGCCCCACGGATACCAGTCCACCGGGTTATAAGCGTGCTGAAGCAGATAGGGCGATTTCTCGCGGATCAGACGGTTCGGCGTCATCGGAGCCGACACCCCTTCGCTCGGGAATTCGGAAATTCGTCACGTTCACATCATGCCCCGTGCGAGCCGTCCGTTTTCCCGGCATTCGCCCTCGCCGACGCATGGCCATCGAGCCGCCGCCTTGCCGCCGCCGCGAACCGTTCGAGCGCTTCCGCCAGCAGCCGCCTCCTGCAAGCGACGTTGATGCGGACGAACCCTTCGCCGTCCGGCCCGAAAATCGAACCTTCGCTGAACGCCACTTTGGCCTCGCGGTACATCAGGTCGCGCATCCCCGCGGCGCCGAGCCCGAGCGCGCTGCAGTCGACCCAGAGCAGGTACGTGCCCTCCGGATCCATCGGTCGAACTTCGGACAACCGTTCCTGCAGGAATGCCATTGCGAAATCGAGATTGCCCCGAATGTACGCCAAAACCGCGTCCAGCCACGCTTCCCCTTTCGTATAGGCGGCTTTCACCGCAACCGGAGAAAAAAACGGCGTCATGTGCAACGACAGCGCGCGCAGCCGGTGCTCGAATTGCCGCCGCCTGTCCGGATCCGGGATAATCGCGAACGACGCTTGAATGCCCGGCATGTTGAACGTTTTCGTCGGTGCGATACATACCATGCATTGTTCCGCAAACGATGCCGACGCACTAGGAAACGGCACGTGCACGTGTCCGGGAAAAACGAGATCGGCGTGAATCTCGTCGGAAACGATGAACACGCCGTAACGGCCGGCCATCTCGCCAAGCCTGGCCAGCTCCTCCCGCGTCCAGACGCGGCCGCCAGGATTGTGCGGACTGCAGAGCAGCATCATCGCCGCACCGTCGCGCATCAACCGTTCGAGATGATCCCAGTCGACCTCGTATTTCCCGTTGCGGATGACGAGCGGATTGCGTACCACCTCCCGACCGTTCATCCGGACGACGCTGTAAAACGGATAATAAACCGGCGACTGCACGATGACGCGGTCGCCCGGACGGGTAAACAGTTCGACCGCCAGGCCGAGCGACGTGACGACGCCCGGGGAATCGACGAGCCACGCCGGATCGATCTTCCATCCGTGCCGGCGTTCCAACCAGCCTACGACGGCCTGCACGCAGGCTTCGTCCCGGATCGTGTAACCGTAGACGCCTTCGGCCGCGCGGCGGCAGACCGCGTCGACGACTTCCGGCGGGCACGGGAAATCCATATCGGCCACCCAGAGCGGCAGAACATTCGGATCGCCGAACAGTTTTTCGGACTGGTCCCATTTGTACGACAGCGTCCCGCGCCGGTTCACGGGCCGGTCGAAATCGAACGTCATGCGCGTTTCACCCCGACGATGCTGTGACGTGAAACCCGATTCCAGCGTAGCACAGCCGGCGCGGGCGGGCAAGCCGCTTTAAAATTCGCAAAAATCCGAACGGCTCCGGACAGGCGCCGTTGCGACGGCGAACAGGTCGAATACGTTGAAAGTGACGACGCGCAAAGAAGGATTGGCGACGGGATGAAATCGCGCAAACTGTCGTTTTGCGTCTGCTATTGCCGGCCGTGTCGAAAACGGCGCCGCCCCCGCACACGTAAATTTTGCAGGTGTGCGACGTACGGGTTCGACGGTCGGCGTCTGCGGCGGCTTCGAACCGACCGGGCGGGCAGACTTCGCGTCGTGGCGGTCGTTTTGCGGCCGAGACCACGATTTTCGGAAACACGGTTTTACGGCGTATCCGTAGGGAAATCGCGCGTTTCTCTTCCTCCCCAGCTTACCGCGGAAAAACAAGTCTATTCCTACGCCGTTTTCAACCGCGGTCCGGGAAAGTTATCGGCGCGCGTCGAAATCAGCCCGGACGGGACGATATACGCGACGGATCGGGAAGAAGACATTCCTGTCGGCGAGATGCGTGTTCTGGTATCGACGCGTTTTTTGCGGTTCACCCGGTTGTCGCTCGTTTCCGACTCTTCGGCCATCGCTGACGTGACGTATCAGGCGCGCTCCGCCGGATAACCCGGAACACGACGGAAAGGGAGGATGATCATGCCCAACTACGCAGCGTTCAACACGAATCCGGACGACTTACGAACGCTTATTTTCGGAAAAGACGGAACGACCACCCGGGCGTTGGCGGTCGACGCGGGCGGCTTGATGTTGGTCGGCGGCGCGACGATCTCGGGCGGAACGCTTGCGGCGGTGCAAAGCGCGACGGTCGCCGGCGGAACGCTCGATGCCGTCCTCGGCGCGACGATCTCGGGCGGAACGCTTGCGGCGGTGCAAAGCGCGACGGTCGCCGGCGGAACGCTCGATGCCGTCCTCGGCGCGACGATCTCGGGCGGAACGCTTGCGGCGGTGCAAAGCGCGACGATCGCCGGCGGGACGCTCAGCGCCGTCCTCGGTGCGACGATCTCGGGCGGAACGCTTGACGCGTTTTTGAGCGGCACCATTACATCGGTTTCACAAAAAACGTTTCTCGAAATCGCCACGACCGACGTCGTCACGGGGGATTCCTTCACCGCCTTGCCCGCCCTTACGACGGCCGTCCTGGGAACGTACTCGTTCTTTGTCTACAACCGCGGACCGGGTACCAACGCCGCCGATGTTCAAATTGAAATCAGCGCCAACGGAACCAACTGGTTTGTCGACGTCGCCACCGCTTCCCCGATCGCAGTCGGATCCGTCGACGTACTCGTGCCGAAACGTTTTTTGAAGTATACCCGTTTGTCCTACCGGTCCAGCGTCAGCGGCCAGCCGACGACGCTCGACATTTATTTCAACGCGCAAGGGACGTGACGGCCGTGAGCCTTCGGATGGGAGCGCATCTGATCGTCCGAAACGAGCGCCATCGCTTGGCGCGTTGTCTTGAAAGCGTCCGGAGTTTCGTCGACGAAATCGTCGTCGTCGATTTCGGCTCGACGGACGGAACTCCGGACGTCGCCCGCGCCTTCGGAGCACGAATCGTCACGGCCGAATGGCCGGACCATTTCGCTCAAGCGCGAAACATCGCGCTGGAAAACGGTTCGACCGACTGGGTCTTATGGATCGACGCCGACGAAACAGTCGCGGCGGGAGCGGACGCTTTGCGGGAAACGCTGGAGCGGACGGACGCGGAAGCTTTGACTGTCTCCGTCGTCAATCGGACCGGCGTCCGTCCGTTTGAAACGGTCGTCTGTCCTTGCGTCCGCCTGCTGCGACGGCGACCGGAATATCGGTTCGCCGGCCGAATTCACGAACACCCGGTGAACGTCTCCGACGGCGAACCGGTTCAACCGGTCGGCGAATCTCCCCTTGTGTTCGAACATGACGGTTATATGCCGGCCGACATGGAGTCGAAAGCGAAAGCCGACCGCAATTTGCGGTTGCTCGAAATCGCCTTGTCCGAACGCCCCGACGACCCGTTTTATTTGTACCAGACGGGCGTGACGTTCGCGCAAAAAGGGCGGACGGAAGACGCGGTTCGACGGTTTACGAAAGCGTGGCGGCTTACCCCCCGCTCCGCCGCATTCCGCCCCGGACTGGCGCGCGATTTGGCGATCGCGCTGCTTCAATGCGGCCGGTGGGAGGAAGCTCGTGACCATTTACGGCATGCTGTACGCGACTATCCGGACTACCCGGATTTACATCATTTTCTGGGGGGTGCCCTGTTTCGTTGCGGGCAATGGAACGAAGCGGCGCGATGTTGGAAACATTGTCTGGACCTCGCCGATCATCCGTCACGGCGCCGGTACGTGACGGAAACGGCAATCGGTTCGATCCGCACGTTCGAAGCGTTGGCCGAACTGGCCGGACGATGCGGAAATTTCGCGGAAATGGCCGCTTGGCTGGAGCGATCGTTGTCGGTCGATCCGACCGATGAGACGCGCTGGGAAAAATGGCTCGACGCAGGATTGAGGTCCGGATGGTCGGATGACGAAGCGGCCGAACGACTCGTGTCCCGATTACCTGAGAAAGTTCGCGACGAACAACCGCTTATCGCCGCAAGGCTGCTAGCGCGCGTCGGGGCGTACGCCAACGCTCTTCGAGAACTCGAGCGCGTACTGCGGGAGGTCAGCCATTTGCCCGACACCGCGGTTCTTCTTCAGGCGCAATGTCTGATGCAGACCGGACGATTCGCGGAAGCTGAAGCGTGTTTACTCCAAGCCTCAGGCTATTCGACGCGGCCGGATTTTTGGGAAATGTACGCCGTCTGCCGGTGGCAAAACGGAAAAACGTTTTCCGCACGCGAATACGAAAAAATTCCGGAATGCTGCCGAGCGGCGATCGAACAAATCGACCGCCTTCTCAAAACGGGCGTCGCGGGCGCCGAGCCCGGTTCCGACGACCGTTCGTGGGACGAATGGGTGGATAAAGCCGTGCGCCATAACGCACTCTCCTTAGCCGAACGGCTTATCCGGCTTCATCCGGCTTCGGCGCGGACTTATCCGCAATGTTTGTATCGTCACGGGTACGTCTTGCCTGCGGCCGATCGGCTGCTTCGTCGGATGGAGGCCGACCGTCTCACGGCGGACGAATACGCGATGTTGGCGGAAATTTTGTACGACCGCGGACACGCCGTGCAGGCAGCCGTGTTGTTCGAACGTTCGGTCGAGCTCGCTCCGCATAACGATAAGGCGCGGATCGGCGCTGCTCTTTCCTGGTTGCAGCTGGCTCGACAGACGCTTATGGAAGGTCTCGCCCGCGATCCGGGGCATCCCGGTCTGCTTAAAGATCTTGAAAACGTCGAATGGTCGATCCGGCTGCTTGAATCGACCGGTTGGCACACGTCGTGGAACGCTGCGCAAAGGAGAAAATCTGATGTCCGAACGCATTTCCCTGTGCATGATCGTCCGCAATGAGGCCGATACGATCGAACGGTGTTTGAGAAGCGCCGCACCGGCCGTCGATGAGCTTATCGTCGTCGATACCGGCTCGACCGACGACACGGTCCGGATCGCCCGGCGATATGGCGCCGTCGTCTTTTCTGCCGAATGGGAAGACGATTTCGCCGCGGCGCGCAACGTCGGGCTCGAACGGGCCACGGGCGACTGGATTCTCGTCCTGGACGCCGACGAAGAACTGGCGGAAGACGCGCCGGAACGATTGCGGGCATGTGTCCGCGACAGAAGCTGCTCCGGTTATTATGTTACAATTTATAATTATTTCCACTCTTTTTCAGAGGATGCCGCCGTGCATTCGTCGATCCGGCTGTTTCGAAACGATCCGCGTCACCGGTTCGAAGGCGCGATCCATGAACAAATCGCTCCGAGCATTTTGCGCCGCGACCCCCGCGCCGTCTTCGGCGGAAGCGACATTGTCGTCCGCCATTACGGATATGTCGGCGATGTAGTCGCCGATCGCCGCAAAGTGGAACGGAACATGCGGATTTTGCGACGACAACTGCGCAAAACACCTGGAGACCCGTTCCATCTTTACAATATGGGAGTCGAATGGGCGCGGGCCGGACGTCCGGAGCGGGCCGTCCGGTATTTTCGAGCCGCCCGGTCCCGCGCGACGTGCGATGCGCCGTTCGTCGCGCTCGCCTATAAATACGAAGCGTTCTGTTGGCGAAAGATGGGCGATGTCGAAAAAGCGGTTTTCAGTTGTTTAGAAGGAATCAAACGTTTTCCCTCATACACGGATCTCTTTCATTATGCTGGCCTGTGGGAAATGGAGGCAGGCCGCTGGGAAAACGCCGAGTCGTTTCTGACATCGGCATATCGCCTGGGACCTCCTCCCGCCCCGTTTCAGACCGAAACGGGAATCGGCGCCCACAAAACTTGTTTTTCACTCGGCATTTTGGCCGAGTGTAGACGCGACGACATCGGAGTGCTGAGATGGCATCTCGAAGCCGTTCGGCTGGATACAAGCGCCGAACCCCCGCTTTGCCGGCTTTTCCGTTATATGCATTGCGCCGATCGGGAAAAACAATTGGCCGCGGCGTTGTTGAAACATTTTCGGCCGGATCAGGCGGGCAAACAACGCGTTTTAAATTTGTTGGAAGCATGCGGTTGTTTTCGAACCGCGCGTTTGCTTTCCAGGATATGGGGGATCGGCCGATCGAAATCGGTTCCCCGCCTACGCCGGGACAATCCCGCAGGCGAAGAAGCGTCTCGGGTGCTGAACGACTGGCACGTCTCCGCCAATCGCGACACGTCGAGTCGAAGGCGATGGGTGCGGGCGGCGTCGCGAATGGTCGATGCCCGTCTGCTGGACGTGCGGTCGCCGGAACTCCGTGCGATCGTACGGACGGTGCGTTTGCTGTTGCCTTGGGTCGACGGTTTCGTATGAAATGTTGCGAAAGGAGGCAACGATGGAACTATCCATCAGTCTTTGTATGATTGTCCGCGACGAAGCGGATTGTCTTGAACGTTGTCTTTTGTCCGTTCTCCCTTATGTTCGCGAAATGATTATCGTCGACACCGGTTCCGTCGACGAAACGCGCGAAATCGCGAGACGATACGGCGCGCGCGTCGAGGAAGTCGCCTGGACGGACGATTTTTCGGCCGCGCGAAACGCCGGACTGGCGTTGGCGACCGGGGACTGGATATTCGTCCTGGATGCGGACGAACAACTTGTTTCTGTCGATGTCGACCGATTGCGCGAACAGATGTCGGACGGACGCGTCTACGGTTTTTACGTTCACATGATCCATTCCGTCGGAGACCCGGCCGAAGGCGAATTCGTCACCGATTCGGTATGCCGGTTGTTCCGCAACGATCCGCGCATCCGCTTCTCGGGCACGGTGCATGAAGAAGTGGTGTCGTCGATTTTGCGGATTCCGGGCGCCGTCTTGGCCCGAGCTCCGATCCGAATCGCACATGACGGGTATTTGGAAGAACGGATCGTCCGCAAACGAAAAAACGAACGCAACGCCCGTCTGTTGGAAACGGCCGCCCGCCTGTCTCCGGGAGATCCGCGAATTCGCTATGCGGTCGGGACCGAATATTTCCAGCGTCGCGATTACGAACGCGCCTGGGAATGGTTTCGCGAAGCGCTTCGCCACGCGCCGGTCACGGAAGGATATACGTCCGATCTCGCGCTCAAGGCGGCGTATTGTCTTCGGGAAATCGGCAAAATGGATGAGGCATCGGGCTTGATCGACCAAGCACTAGTTTTTTACCCCGATTTCACCGATCTTTTGGAATTGAAAGCCGTCATCCTGTTCGAATCGAACCGGCCTGCGGCGGCTTTGGACGCCGTTAAACGCGCGTTGAGGGCCGGTGACGCGTCGGAGCGGTATTCGTCCGTCTCCGGATCGGGTACGTACCGCACACTGTATTGGGCCGGCCGTATCCGGGAATCGCTTGCGCTCTGGGAAGAAGCAAAAGAGGATTACGTCCGGGCGTTGGGATTTCGGCCGGGCTACTTGCCGGTTTGGAAGAGACTGGCGTTTTTGCTGACGACGACAGACGGTTTTGACGAGTTGGCGCGGCTCGTCCGCGACACGACGCTGGACGGACCGGTACGCGAAGCGGTGGACAAAATCATTTGCGAAGCCGCGCTCGATACGGCGAATCCCGACGTACTCAAAGAAGTGCGTTCGTTGCTCGTTTCTTGTCGGCAGCGGTTAAGGCTTGATTTTTTCTTGGACGCTTTGAACCGACGCTTTTCCGAAGCAAAGCGCAAACTTGCCGATCTGCCCGATGATTCTGATGGTTTACAGGAAAAGAGTTTGTTGGACTGGGCGCTTGTTCGGGCGACCGGCGCGCGATCCGCCGCCGAATCGGAAAATGCGCCGGAAAAATCCGAACTGTCGCCGTCTCTCATGCTCGCCCGCTCGTGCGCGCTGTTGCGGATGGGAGCATGGGAAGCATTTGTCCGGTTTCAGTCCGACATGGTCGAAACGTCCGCATCGTTGTTTTTGCCAGCTGAAGGCGGAATGAGACCGTTTTTCAGAGCACCGGCCGATCTCAAACAAAAGCTGGACGACGTCGCCGGAACGGACGGGGTCGCGCTGACCGCGACGGACGCGTGGATCCTCGGGTTGCTCGCTTGGTCGCGGAACGACCGGTTTGCGGCCGTAAACTGGTTCGCACGGTGTGTTCGGGATTCCGGCAAACCGGAGGCCCGCCGGGCTCTCGCGCACGCCTGCGTCTCGGCGGCGCGCCTCGTCAACCGTAACCGTGGACCCGACGAGCGATGTTTCGAAACGTTGAACCCGGAACGGGCCGTTTTTTGGTTTTGAAAAGGAGGGACAACGCGTGCCGACCAGTTATGTTCAAGCGATTCCCTCCGTCGTCGACGCCGTGTTGCGGGCGGCTCCTTCGTCCGTGTTGGACGTCGGAGTCGGGTTTGGGAAATATGGACTGCTGTTGCGGGAAGCGACAGACGTCGCCGCCGGAAGGTACCGTCCGGACGAATGGCGGCTTCGGATCGACGGCATTGAAATTTTCGCCCCGTATCGGACGCCCGTTCACGATTATGCGTATAACCGCGTATATTACGGCGACATGTTCGAAGTGCTCGAACGACTGCCGGTTTACGACGTCGTTTTGCTGATCGATGTATTGGAACACGTGCCGAAAGAGGACGGAAGACGGCTGATCGATAAGCTGTTGTCGCGCGCCGGCAAGAAGTTGATCGTTTCGACGCCGCTTTATCCGGCGCCGCAAGGGGATTATCGCGGAAACGTCCATGAAACCCATCGCAGCCGATGGACTTTGGTTGATTTTCAATCTTGGGACAGTTGCTGGCGGCTGGTGCCGACGCCCGACGGCGGCGCGCAAATCGTGGAAATCGATCCGCCCGCTAACTGGACGGATTGTCCCGCAGACCGGCTCGTTGCAAGAGCGGCGGAAAACACCGGCAGCATCGGCAGGCTCGATGTCGCCTTTGCCTTACCCCATCTTCATTTGACCGGGGGCATTAAAATTTTGCTTGAATATGCCCGCAGGCTCCGGGAACGCGGCCATCGCACGCGTGTTTATCATACGGGCGGCAAACACGCCGGACCGTTGCCCGCCTGGTCCGACGTCGCCGTCGACGAAGCGGCGTCGTTTTCGGATTCGGCGGACATGTTCGGAACGGTTCGCGATTGCGACGCGATCGTCCTGGGGTGGGTGCGCCAGCTCGAAAACAGCGAGCGAAGTCAAGTGCCCCTTTTTTATTTGGAACAAGGCTACCCCTGGTTGTTCGGCGACGTATCCGATGTCGATCCGGACGCGGTGCGGAGTTATTTGCGGTCGCAATACCGACGGCCGGTTCCGATCGGGTGTGTTTCTTCCTTCCTGGCGGACGTGCTTCGAGTGCGCTACGGGCGAACATGTGCCGTCGTCCCGAACGGCGTCGACACCGCGGCGTTTTCGCCCGGTTCTGAACGCGAAGGCGCCACGGTACTGCTCGTCGGACCCGCTTCGGAACGGTTCAAAGATTTCACGACCGCCGTCCGGGTATTACGGCGCGTCTGGGAAGAAGGAACGCGTTTTCAGGTGCTGTGGATTTGTCAAACGCCGCCGACGCTGCTCAATTGTCCGTTTCCCGTCCGCTTCGCGGTGTGCCCGCCGCAAGACGAGTTGCCCGATTTGTACCGATCCGCCGACCTGTTGCTCTATACGTCGCAGTACGAAGGATTCGGACTGCCCCCTTTGGAAGCGATGGCGTGCGGAATTCCGGTCGTGGCCGCCGCATGCGGCGGAATCGACGGCTACGCCGAACACGGCAAAAACGCCTTGCTGGCGCCCCCGGGCGACGTCGAAGCTTTGGCGGCGCACGTCCGGGATTTGCTCGTTCATCCGGACAAACGGCGTTTTCTCGGCCGACAAGGAAGGACGACCGCCCTGCGGTTCGACTGGTCGGCGGTCGTCCCCCGGATGGAACGGATTCTGGCGTCCGTCGCTCAGTTCAAAAATCCTTCCAGCGCGATCGTCGGCCGGCCGTTCGACTGCCAAGCGCCCTTGTTATACCCGCCGTTATAGCCCGGATACGCCTCCGGCTCCCAGTAGAAGACGCCGAGCCCTTTGCCGTTTGCGATGTTGCGCGTTTTCGTCTTGATGTCGGCGATGAAGCTTTTCGCGGCGGACGCCTGGTTGTAGTCCATGCCGATTTCGGACACGATCACTTCCTTTCCGTACCGCGAGATCATGTCGTTCATGTTGCTGACGGCCTGGTTGACTTTCGTCTGCCAGTCGGACGCCGACGGATACAGCGACATGCCGATGACGTCGAACGTCGCTCCGTTGGAAATCAGGCCGCCGATGTTCCATTGGAAAAGCGCGTTGTCGTACCCGTTGGCCAGATGGACGACGGTCTTCGTCGAGCTGCTGATCGACTTGACGGCGTTGTTACACGTGTTGACCAACCAGGCGTAGTTCCTCATGTTGGCCGACGCGCGGCCGTCTTCCCAGAGCATGCCGTCGTTCGTCTCGTTGCCGCACTGCACCCATTCCGGCGTGACGCCGCGCGACTGCATGGTCGTCATGACGTCGCGCGTGTAGTTCCAGACGGCGTCCATCAGCTGTTGGAACGTGTAGTTGCGCCAGGCGGCCGGTTTCGTCTGATGGCCGGGATCGGCCCACGTGTCGCTGTAATGGAGCGTCAGCATGACGCGCAGGCCCATGTTTTTCGCGCGCTGGGCGAGCGCCGCGGCGCGGTCCTTGTTCATGTAGCCGTTGCCGTAGTCGTTCGACGGATTGACGAAGACGCGGATGCGGACGCTGTTGATCTGGTAGTCGTTTTTCAGAATGTCGAGAATGTCGCGCTGTACGCCGTTTTTGTCGTACCACTTGTACCCTTGCGCCTCCATGCCGGGCACCCAGCTGACGTCGGCGCCCTTGGCGAAAGCGGCGGCTTCGGCGATATTGCCGACCGGAGTAGGCGCCGGCGGAAACAGGCCCAGCACGAGCGCGGTCGCGAGAGCGACTATCGCGACGACGTACAGAACCCCCTGTTTGCGCATGGCGACACCCATGAGCAGAAACCTCCCTTTGTCCGAATTTCTTTCGATCGGCCGGCGGGACCGGAAGCGGCGGCCGCCCATACGTTCGATCCCGTCCGCTTTTATTGTAAACGCTTTAACGAAGTCGCGGACAGGACGTTTTGGCAACATTTTTGCCGTTTTTCGAGCGTCAAAAATGAGATTGCCCGCCTGCCGCCGGCGTGATACGATGAAGAAGTAAGCGTTTACGAAGAGCGAAAGCGAGGACAACAGGATGAATGCGACAGCGGAAAGAACGGACAGTCGATACGGAAAAGGCGGCTGGCGGATAGCGAGGGTCGTCGCGGCTGTGTTGCTGCTGTCGACGACGGCGGCCGTTTCCGCGACTGTCCAGGCCGTGCCGATCCCCACGGCCCGGGCTTTGTCGAACTTGACGTCGGCCGGCATCGGCGGCATTCCGTACGCCGTGACGTACGGCAACGGGACGTACATCGCCGCCGGACTGGGCTTGTTTCGCTCGTCCGACGGAACCGGCTGGTCTTATGCGCCGATTTCCCCTTCCAACGTTCAGTGGCTGAACGACGTCATCTACGCCGACGGCAAGTTCGTGGCGGTCGGCTCTACCGGGGCGATGACGTCGTCCGACGGTCTGACGTGGTCGTGGCATCCCGTGACGGACTTATATGATGTCGCCTACGCGAATGGCCAATATGTGGCAGCAAGTCACAGCGCGCTCTACGTTTCGCCGAACGGTCAGACGTGGACACAAGGTACCGCCCTCTTCGACCGAACGCGCTTCCGGCGGCAAAACGGACGAGATCGCTTCGGGATCGAAACTGACGAAAGCGGACGCCGCGCGGCAGGTGAAGCTCGAAATCGGGCGTTCCGTGCGCGAAGTCGACGGCGTGCGCGAACCGGTCGACGTCGCGCCGATCGTGCGCAATGATCGAACGTTTCTGCCGATTCGTCTGCTTGAACCTCTCGGATTGAAACTGGCCTGGGACGCGGCTGAACAAAAGGCGACGGTCGAGCGCGACGGCGCCGGGCGCGTCGAATTATGGGTCGGCTGTCCGACGGCGGTCGTGACGGCCATAGGCGCCTCGGGCGCCGTTCAGTCGCGCGAAGTGCCGATCGACCCGAACAACCCGGACGTACGGCCGTTTCTAGAAAACAACCGGCTGATGCTTCCCGTCCGGTTCGTCGCGGAAAACCTCGGGCTACGGGTGAATTACGACGGCGGCGCACTGACGGTCGAACAGCCGGTCGGCCCTTAAGCGGCCCCGCTGGCCTAGCCGTGCGAAGACGTCGCGGGTTGCAGGACGGGCGGGCGGTCGCCGGATGCGGCGCCGCCCGTCATTTGCTCCGCGATCGGAACCTTCCAGATTTCCCCCAATTTCAAAACGCGTAAACGGTCTGCTTCCAGCCCCCTAGCCTTCCACGCCGCATGCAGGCGGTCGAGCGCCTCCTTCGGCGTATCGTCGGCCAGACGGAATGCGCCGTAATGCATCGGCACAAACCATCGTGCGCCGACGTCGAGAAACGCCTGTACGGCCTCTTCCGGCGTCACATGCTGAGGCCCCATGAACCATTCCGGTTCATAGGCGCCGATCGGCATCAAAGCACAATCAATGGAGAATTTCTCGCCGATCTGCCGGAATCCCGGAAAATAGCCCGAATCTCCGGCAAAATAGACGGTCGGCATGCCGGCGTTGCGACCGACCGGCGTCATCACCCATCCGCCCCAGTGCGACTTGTTCATGTCCCATAGCGTGCGCCGCGTCCAATGCTGGGCGGGAACGAACGCAAATTCGACGGAACCGATGCGGACCGATTGCCACCAGCCGAGCTCGCGTACGCGGCGAAACCCTTTTCGCGACAGATAGGCTCCCAATCCTTCCGGTACGAGAATCTCCGGATCACCGGGCAGTTGCCGCAACGAGCGTATATGCAGGTGATCGTAATGACTGTGGGAAATGAGCGCGACATCGACGGCCGGCAGATCGGACGGCAAAAGCCCCGGAGGCGCAAGCCGGCGACCGAATCCCATCCGGTTTGCCCAGACGGGGTCGGTGACGACATGAAGGCCTCCCAGCTGGATCAAAAATGACGAATGGCCGATCCAGACGATCGCCGGTTCACTGCGGTTGGCGCGCAAATAATTCGTGTCGACGGATTCGGCCCGCGGAACGGCGAACGATAGATCCTTCCGCTTGCTCAGCCGCTCGCGTTGCCACCGGACGAAATCGCCCAGCGTTTTTTCCATGCGCACGTCGGACATGTTCCGAAACGACTTCGCCATGGACGTTACGCCCCCCGTTTCCGAATGTCCCGTAATGGTATTTCCAACTTCTGTTTCGACGATACGCTCGACCGTCGGTCCGAGCGGTTTGCGCCGCGATGTTCGGCGTGATATGCTGAGGAAAACAACGTCGCCGCCGTCAACCCCGCGCCCGATCCGTCTTTCGCCGAAACCACGGTCCGGAAGTTTCGGAGGTGAATCCGCCGGTGTCCGAAACGACTTTCGCCGAGTTCGTCCGGCTTCTGCAAGGCCGGCGCGCCGTTAAACGGTTCGACGCCGGCTTTCGCATCGCCGAATCGGAACTATATGAAATCCTGGAGGCGGCGACGCGCGCGCCGTCTTCCTGGAATCTTCAACATTGGAAGTTTCTTTTGATCACTTCCGACGAGGCCAAAGCCCGCTTGTTCCCCGTCGCCAACCGCCAACGCCAGGTGCTCGAGGCGTCGGCCGTCGTCGCGGTACTCGGCGACCTGGAACCTTATCGGAACGCGGACGCCGTGTTCGGCATGTCGGTCGATGCCGGCTTCATGACGCCGGAGACGAAAGCGAGTCTCGTCGAGCAGACGCGCGCGGCTTACGAAGACGCCCGTTACGCCCGGGACGAGGCGATTCGCAATGCGAGCCTGGCGGCGATGATCCTGATGCTGGCCGCCCGCGCCAAAGGGCTCGATACATGCCCGATGGGCGGATTCAGCCGAAGCAGGTTCGTTGAAGCGTTCCGCGTACCGCCGCGCTATTTGCCCGTGCTGCTCGTCGCCGTCGGCAAAGCGGCCGAACCGCCGCAGCGCCCATCGTTACGGCTTCCGGTCAGGGACGTCGTCGTCCGCGAGACGTTCTAACGATTCTCAATCGTCAACCGGGGGAGTTATCGTTGACGCCATGCAAATCGCGACCGACTGGAACGACTATGAACTGATCGACGCCGGCGACGGCGAAAAACTGGAACGATGGGGACCGTTCGTCCTGCGCCGTCCCGATCCGCAAGCGATCTGGCCGAAAACGCTCGGACCGGCCGACTGGAACCGGGCCGACGCCCGTTATCTGCGCAGCTCGTCCGGCGGCGGCCATTGGGAGTTCCGCCGGCCTCTTCCCGAGCGCTGGACGATCGCTTACGGGTCGCTGTCTTTTTACATCCGACCGACCGGGTTCAAACATACCGGTCTTTTCCCCGAGCAGGCCGTCAACTGGAACTGGTTGCGCGAACGGCTCGAGCGAGCCGGACGGCCGATCCGAGCGCTCAACCTGTTCGCCTATACGGGCGGGGCGACGCTGGCGTGCGCGGCGGCCGGAGCCGAAGTTTGCCACGTCGACGCCGCCAAAGGCATCGTCCAATGGGCCAAGGAAAACCTGCAGCTGTCGGGACTCGGTGACCGCCCGGTCCGGTTTCTCGTCGACGACGCGCTCAAATTCGTTCAGCGGGAAAAACGGCGCGGCCGGACGTACGACGTCATCGTCCTCGACCCGCCGTCTTACGGCCGAGGTCCAGGCGGCGAAGTCTGGAAGCTGGAGGACGACCTGTACAGATTTCTGGAAGCGTGCGTCGGCCTGTTGTCCGACCGACCGCTTCTTGTACTGCTTAATTCGTATACGACCGGGCTTTCTCCCTCCGTCCTCGGCAACCTGCTTGCGCTGACGTTCGGCAAGGGCGGGCGCGGACGCATCACGACCGACGAGATCGGCCTGCCGGTCGGTTCGACCGGCCTTGTTCTGCCGGCGGGCGCGTTCGGCCGCTGGGAGGCCGAACAGCCGTGACCGTCCGCATTCCTGTGCTGTACGAGGACAATCATGTGCTCGTCGTCGTCAAACCGCCGGGCATGCCGACGCAAGCCGACAGGACGGACGACCCCGATCTGCTGAATGCGCTCAAGGCCGATCTGAAAACACGATACGCAAAACCCGGCAACGTGTTTCTCGGACTCGTTCACCGGCTGGACCGTCCGGTCGGCGGCGTCATGGTGTTCGCCAAAACCTCGAAAGCGGCTTCTCGGCTGTCCGAACAACTCCGATCGCGGGCGATCTCAAAAACATATCTCGCCGTCGTCTGCGGGGCCCGGCTGCCCGAGGCGGCAACGCTCACCCATCATTTGTACAAAGACGTGCGGACCAACAGGGTCGCCGTCGTCCCCGCCGATCATCCCGACGCCAAGCTCGCCGTTTTGGATTACGTCCGGCTACAGACGATCCGCGCTCCCGGCCGGGGCGAACCGCTGCACCTCGTCCGCATCGCGCTTCATACCGGCAGACCGCACCAGATTCGAGCGCAATTTGCGGCGATCGGCCATCCGGTCTTAGGCGACGCGAAATACGGTTCGCACGCGGCCGGGCGTTTCATAGCCGAAGATGCCCGTATACACCGTATCGAAAGCAGCCATCTGGCGCTTTGGTCTTACCGGCTCGCCTTCGCGCATCCGACCACCCGGCAAGAGCTGGCGTTCACCGCGAAACCGCCTGAAACGCCTCCGTGGACATGGTTCGACCGATCTCGGCTCGCCTGAGATGTCCTTGGTCAAACCGTCACCGCTGTCGGCGACGGGCCGCTTTCGGCCGTCGTCGGCACGCCCGCAGCCTTGCTGAGCAGATAAACCAGAAGGCGCTGGTTATGGGCGGACAAGCGGCTCAAGCAGCTCGCCGCGATCTGTTCGCGGATCCGGACCCCGCGTTCCCAGGCGGTTTTGCCTTTCGTCGTCACGGCAATGCGGACGATGCGCCGGTCGCGCTCGTCGCGCGTCCGAGCGATCAGCCCGTGTTTTTCCATGCGATCCAGAATCATCGTGACGGCCGCCGGTGTCGTTTCAAGAAATTCTATCAATTCCGACGTGGTCCAGTCCCCGTTTTTCATAAGCATTACGTCGAGCACGTTAAGCTGGCTTTCCGTCAATTCCGGCGCCAGTTCCGCCTCCAGGCGTCTATGCAACTCCTTTGAAAGTTTCACCCAGCACCGAAGAAACTGTCCTTCCGTCGAATTCCCGCTCGCCACGTCCTCATTCGCTCCCTTCACAGCCACCGACGTTTCTTAAAGATCACTATATCACGAGATTTAAGCCGTTAAAAGATTGAAGGTATTGATTTTTTATGACATAAAACAACGGATGAACGGCACCATCGGCGTTTTTCGACATAAAATAAGACGAACGACATTGAAAAATGGCAGGGGATGACCATGGAAGAGCGCAAGTCCGAGCTGTTTCGTAAGGCACTTGAAGCGGGCGTCGTTTCGGATCCCGAATGGGAAAGCCGGCTCGACGACCCGGTTCCGCTATGGCTGGTGCTGGAACTTCTGCTGCGCCTGAAGGCGCAGCTTGAACCTCCCGCTTCCGCACCTTACGATTGATCCGTGCGGACGACGTCGACGACCGTCTGGCCCGGTGCAAGCGCCAGCACCGGTTTTCCCGCCGATCGCCTCGCTTCGGACGGAACACCGTCGACCATAAACGAATGCATGGAACCGTCCGATAGACAAGCGGTCAACCGAATGTCCCTGTCGGCCACCAACACCGCACGCACGAGCACCGAGCCGTTCGCAGGCATCCGGCGTCCGGACCGGAACTCGAACGTCGAAACGCCTTTGCCGCCCCTGCCCTGGACGGGATATTCGGACAGCGGCGTGCGTTTGGCATAACCGGCGTCGGACATGACAAGAACCTCCGCTCCTCCATCACCGACCGCCAACAGGGCATCGACGACTTCGTCGCCTTCGTCCAGTCGAATGCCGCGCACCCCCGCGGCGATTCTCCCCGTCTCGCCGACTTCGGAAGCCGGAAACCGAATGCTCATGCCGAGCCGGGTCACGATCAGCAAGTCGTACCCGTCGCCGCCGCACAATACGCGAACCGGTTCGTCTCCGTCGTTCAACCGCAGGGCGGTGATGGCCATCGTGCGATTCGTCGCGTATTCCGATAGCGGCGTCCGCTTGACGAGTCCCTGTTTTGTCACGAACCAGAGGGAGAGTCCCTGTTCGTCGAACGAACGAACGGCAACGACATCAACGACGCGGTCTTCCTTCAGGAGGGGAACGACGTTGACCAGGGCGGTTCCCGTCTCTTTCCATCTGACGTCCGGCAGTTCATGAACCGGCAAGCTGACGTAAGATCCGCGATGGGTAAACAACAACAGCGTATCCCGCGTGTTGGCGACCGTCCAAAACCTCAGCGCGTCGCCTTCTTTGCGGCCGACGCTTTCCGGATCCGCTCCCGAGCGAACGAACGACATCATGCCGGTCCGTTTGACGTAGCCGTCGCGCGTCAGCGTGACGATGACGTCTTCGGCCTGCACAGACACGTCCCGAACGATTTTCAACTCTTCGACTTCGCCGCGGATTTCCGATTTCCGGTCCGCGCCGTACCGTTCGCGAATCTCGAGCAGTTCGCGCTTAATGACCTCCGAAAGCTGTTTTTCATCAGACAACACGGCGCGAAGCCGCTCGATTTTCTCCTTCAACTCGTCGCGTTCCCGTTGAAGTTCAACGAGCTCCAGACCGGTCAACCGGTACAACTGCAACGTGAGGATCGCCTCCACTTGCCGGTCGGACCAGCCGAACTTCTCCGTCAAACGGCGGTGCGCTTCCTGGCGGTTGCGCGACGCGCGAATCACTTCGATGACGGTGTCGAGCACGCCGAGCGCCGAGATCAGCCCGTCGACGACGTGGGCGCGATCTTCGGCGCGCGCCAGCTCATACCGTGACCGGTTGACGACGACTTCGCGCCGATGAGCGACGTAGGCGGCCAGCAAGTCTTTGAGGCCGAGCTGTTTCGGCGTGCGGTTGACGATGGCGACCATATTGAAATGATAAGGAACCTGCAGCTCCGTTTTTTTGAACAGATAGGTCAAAATGGCGTCGGCGTCGGCGTCCCGTTTCAGCTCCAGCACGATGCGCAGACCGTCGCGGCCGGTTTCGTCGCGGACGGCGACGACGCCTTCCAGTTTGCGGTCGAGCCGCAGTTGTTCCAGTGTCGCCACGAGCTTCGCCTTCACGACCTGGTAAGGAATTTCCGTAATCACGATTTGCCGGCCGCCGCCGCGCACCGTTTCCACGGCCGTCCTCGCGCGGATGAAGACACGGCCTTTTCCGGTCCGGTACGCCTCGCGGATGCCGTCTTCGCCCATGACGATGCCGCCGGTCGGAAAATCAGGCCCGCGCACGATCGACATCAGTTCCTCCACCGTAATGTCCGGATGGTCGATCAACGCGATGCAGGCGTCGATGATCTCGCGGAGGTTGTGCGGTGGAATTTCCGTCGCAAAGCCGGCGGAAATGCCGCTGGCGCCGTTGACGAGCAAGTTCGGAAACCGCGACGGCAAAACGACCGGCTCGCGCGACGTGTTGTCGAAGTTCGGTCGGAACGGAACCGTCTCCTTGTCGATGTCGCGGAGCATCTCCATCGCGACGTCGGACAGGCGCGCTTCCGTGTACCGCATGGCGGCCGCCGGGTCGTCGTCGAGCGAACCCCAATTGCCGTGGCCGTCCAGAAGCGGGTACATCATTTTCCACGGCTGCGCCATGCGCACCATACCCTCGTAGATCGAGGCGTCGCCGTGCGGATGGTAATTGCCCATCACGTCGCCGACCGTCTTGGCCGATTTGCGGTACGGCTTGTCCGGCGTGTTTCCGGCTTCGTACATCGCGTAAAGGATGCGCCGCTGCACGGGTTTTAGGCCGTCGCGCACGTCCGGAATTGCGCGGTCTTGGATAATATATTTCGAATAACGGCCGAACCGGTCGCCCATCACGTCTTCCAAAAGCGCCGGCAACAGGCGTTCCTCCGCCGCGTTCATCCGTCCGCCTCCTTCCCGTCATTCCTCGAATTCGCCGAAATCGACGTGTTCCATAATCCACCGTTTGCGCGGATCGACCTTGTCGCCCATCAGCACGGATATGCGGCGTTCGGCCTTGGCCGCATCCTCGATCCGGACCTTCAGCAGCGTCCGCGTCGCCGGATTCATCGTCGTCTCCCACAGCTGCTCCGCGTTCATTTCGCCGAGTCCTTTGTACCGCTGGATTTCGACCTGCTCACCGAGCTCGGCGAGCGCCCGCTCCAGCTCGTCTTCCGTGTAGACGTAGCGCGTCACCGGCGATTTTCCTTTTTTCGTCAGCCGGTAAAGCGGCGGCTGGGCGAGATAGATCCGTCCGTCTTCGATCAGCGGTTTCATATAGCGGTAAAAAAACGTCAGCAACAGACACTGGATATGGGCGCCGTCGGAATCGGCGTCGGTCATGATGATGATTTTGCCGTAGCGGCTTTCCGCCGGATCGAACTCGGGACCGATGCCGGCGCCGATGGCGGCGACGATCGCGCGGAATTCCTCGTTTTTCAAAATGTCGGCAAGCCGCGCTTTCTCGGAATTCATCGGCTTGCCCTTCAGCGGCAAGATCGCCTGGAAACGCGCGTCGCGCCCTTGTTTGGCCGAGCCGCCGGCCGAATCGCCTTCGACGATGAACAGCTCGTTCGACCAAAAATCTTTCGACTGCGCCGGCGCGAGTTTGCCGCCGAGATTCGCGGCTTCCGCCCTGCCCTTTTTGCCGCCCAAAACCTCTTCACGAGCCTTGCGGGCGGCCTCGCGCGCCTTGGCGGCTTGGATCGCCTTTTTCAAAATCGTCTGGGCGATATCTGGATTTTCCTCCAGAAATTCAGACAATTTTTCCGACACGACGGCATCGACGGCTCCGCGCGCGGACGAGCTGCCGAGCTGATCTTTCGTCTGGCCGACGAATTCGACGTCGCTCATCCGGATGTTGAGCACGGCCATCATGCCTTCGCGCAGGTCGACGCCCTCGAGATTTTTGTCCTTGTCTTTCAGCAGGCCGCACTTGCGCGCGTAGTCGTTCATCACTCGCGTATAGGCCGTCTTGAAGCCGGTCTCGTGCGTGCCGCCGCCCCGCGTCGGAATCGAGTTGACGTATGAGACGATCGTCTCCGTATACCCGTCGTGGTACTGGATGGCGACCTCGACTTCAATGTCGTCTCGGACGCCGTAAAAATGGATGACGTCGTGCAGCACGTTCTTATCTTCGTTGAGAAAACGGACGAACTGCCTAGCCCCGCCCTCGTAGCGGAATTCGTCGCGGCGTCCCGATCGCTCGTCCGAAAGCGTAACGCGCAGGCCGGAATTGAGAAACGCGATTTCCTGCAGTCGTTCCGCGACGGTGTCGTACTGGATCGAGACGGTCTGCTGAAACACGCGGGGGTCGGGCTTAAACCGCACCGTCGTACCCGTTTCCGTAGTTTCGCCGACGACTTCCAGGCCGGTGACGGGCTCGCCGACGTGTTCGACGCCGTCGTCGTCCGTCCAAGACTCGAAACGCTGTCGATAGATCTTGCCCTCGCGCCGGATTTCGACTTCCAGCCACTCGGACAGCGCGTTGACGACGGATGCGCCGACCCCGTGGAGGCCGCCCGTTTTCCGGTAACTTCCTCCGTTTCCAAACTTCCCGCCGGCGTGTAGCATCGTGAAGACGACCTGCGGCGTTGGAACGCCGATTTTGTGCATCGACACCGGAATGCCGCGCCCGTTGTCGCGCACCGAGACCGATCCGTCGGCGTGAATCGTCACGTCGATTTCGGTGCACGCCTTCGCCAGATGCTCGTCGACCGCGTTGTCGACGATTTCCCAGACGAGATGATGCAGACCGGAAGGGCCGGTGCTGCCGATGTACATGCCCGGGCGCTTGCGGACGGCCACCAGTCCTTCGAGGACCTGAATGTCGTCCGCTTCGTATGCCGCTGGCGCCGAGTCGAACAGTTCGAGTTGCTGCGGTCGTTCCGCCATAGGACCTCCTCGCTTCGTCAGTTCAGCACATCTTTACGCGTGAACACGGCATACGCGACGACCAGACCCGCCGCCGCCGTCGCCCCGAGCACCGCGAGCGAAAACGGAAGACTCATTCCCTCGATCGGCGGCGGATCGCCCGCCAAATAGTCGGTCAGCTGCAGATTGACCATAAAAAAGTATTTCGCCGTTTTCCACGACTCCGCCATCGACGACAGGATCGAACCGGAGATCAGAAGCGCGAGCATGACGCCCATGCCGGCCGCCGTGCTGCGGATGAGCACCGACAGCGCAAACGACAGGCAGCCGACGGACAGTGCGACGAACCAGACGAGACCGCATTCCATCCAAACATATTGCCAAAGCGGCACGACACGGACGGCGGACACGTCCACTTCGGTTCCGACGACGCGGAACCCGACGAACTCCGGCATCGTCCAGCCGCCGTAGCCGAATACGGCGCCGGCGATTGCGTAACTGATGACGGCGGCCGCCGCCGTCGTCAGCGACGCGAACAGCACGAGCGCGACCAGCTTGCTTGTAAGTATTTTCCACCTCCGGACCGGCCGCGACAAGAGCAGCTTGATCGTTCCCGCCGTATGTTCGCCGGAAACGAGATCGGCCGACACGACCATCACCATCAGCGGAATGAACAGTGAAACGGCGTTTTCCAGAAAACGACGGGTAAACTGCAGGCCGCTCAACGCGTTCGGATTGACGTCGTGTTCAAGATAATACTCCAGTTTCTGAATCTGAATTCTCCGCCATTTTTTCCATTCTTCTGGAATACGGGCGCTCGTCAGCGCGCGCTGGTAATCCGCGATCCGCTGCTGCACTTCGACCCGCCAGTCCGTCGTGCCCGACTGGCGGACGAAGCTTTGTACCTGCCGCATCTGCGCGTAGACGAACAGCGGCACGAGCAAAGCCAGAATGAGCAGCACGACGTAAAACCGTTTTTTTCGCAAAATTTTCAGCACTTCGTTTTGCACGAGCGCCACGAAACTAGCCAACGGCCGATCCCTCCGTCAGGCGCAAAAACAGTTCTTCCAGCGTCGGACGACGCACCTCGACGCCGCCGACGCGGACGCCGGCGGCGACGAGCGCCGCGTTCGCCTCGGCGATCCGGCTTTCTTCCATACGGGCGGCAAGACGAACGAAACCATGCTGTCCCCGGCCGTCGGTCAGCTCGTCGCGATCGACGGATGCCGCGAACGCTGCAAGCTCTCGACGCGCTCGCTCAGGTTCGTCCACCGTCCAAACGACCGTCTGGCCGATGCCGCGGATGAGCTCGTCGACGGAACCGACCGCGATCGTCTCGCCCTTCGACAAGATGGCGACGCGATCGCACATCTGTTCCACTTCCGACAATAAGTGACTGGATACGAACACGCCCATCCCCTCTTCCTCGGCAAGCCTGCGCAAAAATTCGCGCATTTCGCGGATGCCCTGCGGATCGAGTCCGTTCGTCGGCTCGTCGAGCACGAGCAGCCGCGGCCGGCCGAGCAGCGCCTGAGCGATGCCGAGCCGTTGGCGCATGCCGAGCGAATACGTTTTAACTTTATCGTGAATGCGGCGTTCCAGGCCGACGACGGCGACGACCTCGCGGATGCGCTCTTCCGTCACGCCGGGCGTCATGCGCGCGAAATGCTCGAGATTTTGCCACCCCGTCATAAACGGGTACATCTCCGGATTCTCGACGATGCAGCCGATCTGTGCCAACGCCCGGTCGTGTTGCTTGACCAGGTCGAAGCCGCAGACGACGATGCTTCCGGCCGTCGGCCGCGCAAGGCCGACGAGCATCCGGATCGTCGTCGTTTTGCCCGAGCCGTTCGGCCCGAGAAAACCGAAAATTTCGCCCGCGAGCACGTCGAACGACACGCCGCGGATGATCGGCCTGCCGCGAATCGTCTTTTTCAGCCCGCGCACGGACAACACGACGTCGCCTCCCGCGGGATGTCGCTCAGCCTCCATCGCGTACGGCCTCCTGTTCCGCCAGCGCCTGAACGACGCGTTCGGCGATCGCTTCGTACCCGCGTTCGTTTGGATGAAAATGATCACGCGCGATCCTTGCACTGAACTGCACTTGGAACAGATCGGCCGTCCCGATGAAAACGCCGTTTCGTTTTCCGGCGACCACTTCCATCGCCCTCGCATTCCAGAGCGCCACGCCGCGCGCCGCCTTTGCCCCCTCGTCGACGTCGTAAAAAGGATTGTACGGCGCGATGTACACGATCGGTGCCCGACTGTTCCATCCGGCCAACTTGTCCATCACCGCCGCGAAGTTCGCGATCGCCGCCGGGATCCGCGCCTCGACGCGATCCAGATCGAACGTATCCCGTCCGGGATCGAAAACGTCGCGCGCAATGCCGAACAGGTCGTTGCCGCCGATCGTCAGCAAAACGACGTCGGCTTCCGCGACGGTCCGGCCGATATGGGCTTGTTGCCCCAGTTGGGCAAGAAGCCCTTCCGTCGTTAAACCGGGAATGGAAAAGTTGACGACGACCGCTTTCCGTCCCGTTTCGGCCTCAAGACGTTCCCGCACCCGGCCGACGTACCCTTTGCCGCCGTCGTCGCCGACTCCCGTGGTCAGCGAATCGCCCAGCGCCGCGATGCGCAGTTCGCCGTCCCGCGCACCGGTTCCGTCGGTCGGCGCGGGCGAGACGGGAAGTCCGGACGAAACGCCGGCCTCCGGCGCTCCCGTCGTCTCGTCGACCGCGCGCACGAATCCGGCCGCCAGCGTCAACCATACCGCCAGTGCCGGCAACGCGAACAAACGCCACATGCGGTCCGATCGTATCATTCGCCGCCCCCCCATTCAAAAGGGTAGCGGTTTCGGGTCGTTTTTGCAAATACAATTCCGGCATCCGGGAACAATAGGGGATGGTTCGGAAAAAAGTGCGGCGCGCCAAGACCCGCGTCCGTCGAAAAGACAAGGGGGTTCGTCCACGATGCGGTTACAAGCAGGAATTGCCGCCGTCGCTGTCTTTTTCACGTCTGCCGTCGTTCCGGCGGCCTGCCGGACGTCCCAACGCGCGATGCCGCCCGCTGCCGTTCCGCAGCCGAATGCGGGCACCGCCGACTTCTCGGTTGCGGAAGCAGATCCGGCCAATTTGAAGCTGACGCCGGACGGCGACGCGGCCGTCGCCGAATGGGACCGGTTGAGCGCTAAAGGCGCCGACGCCGTCGACTCGCCAGTCGCTTCTCCGGACGCTTCTCGGCCGGTGGCCAATCATCTCCTGCAAAGAAAATATCCGAACATCCTGACGCTTCACGGCCCGACCGACAAACGCCAGGTCGCGCTGACGTTCGACGACGGGCCGGACCGACGTTTTACGCCGAAAATTTTGGACATTTTGCATCGGTACCGCGTTCCCGCCACTTTTTTCGTGCTCGGTTCGAGGGCGAAAGCGTTGCCCGACGCCATGCGGCGCATCGCGGCGGAAGGTCATGCCGTCGGCAACCACTCGTACTGGCATCCGAAGCTGTTTCGTGAACCGATCGGCCGCCTTCACTGGGAAGCGACGCAGACGGACGAGGTCATCCGGCAGACCGTCGGTTACCGACCGAAAATGTTCCGCGCTCCTTACGGGGCGCTCACGGAAGATATGGTGCGGGAACTGGCGCGCTTGAATTACCGCGTCGTCGGTTGGTCAGCTGATTCCCAAGACTGGAGACAAATTCCTGCCGATCAGGTCGTCCGCAACGTCATGCGCGACGTCCGGCCGGGCGCCATCATCCTGTTTCACAGCGGCGGCCATTGGACGGAGGACCTAAGCGGCGGCGTTCAGGCGCTCGAACGCCTCATCCCGGCGCTGCGGGCGCAAGGGTACGAATTCGTCACCGTACCGCGCATGCTCGGCATACCGGTCGCAAGGTAATCATGGGGCCGTCGCCTGCCGCCGACGGCCCGTCTTGCCGCCGTGCGAACCGTCCGCCCGTCCGTTGCCGGACCGGCCGGATGCGGCCTTCAGGCGTTCTTCCCCTTCCCGGCAGAGGTCGATCAGCGGACAGGAGGCGCAGTTCGGCTGTTTCGCTTTGCAATGATACCTGCCGAAAAAAATGAGCCGATGATGGGTGATCGCCCATTCGTCCTTCGGCACCAGTTCCATCAGCCTTTTTTCCACGTCCAGCACGGAATCGTCCGGCTGCGCGATGCCGAGGCGTTTCGACACGCGTTCGACGTGGGTGTCGACGGCGATCGCCGGCATGCCGAACGCGGTGGAAACGATCACGTTGGCCGATTTCCGGCCGATGCCGGGCAATGCCACGAGGGCGTCGTAATCGCGTGGAACTTCTCCGCCGTAGCGCTCCGTCAACACGCGGCAAAGCTGCTGAATGTGTCTGGCTTTGTTGCGGTAGAGTCCGATGCTGCGGATGTCGTGTTCCAGTTCTTCCAGTGGAACGTTTACATAATCCTGCGGCGATCGGTATTTACGGAACAGATCTCGCGTGACGCGATTGACGGTTTCATCGGTGCACTGGGCGGAGAGCAAGACAGCTATGGTCAACTCGAACGGATTGTCGTGAAGAAGTTCGCACCTGGCGTCGGGGAACATCTCCGCGACCGTGTCGAGAATGCGGCGCATCTCGGTTTTCGTGATCATGCCGGCGTCCCCTCCTTCCCCAGTTTACCGGACACGCCGTCATGTGTCGAGACCGCGAAAAAAACATCGAAGAGGTGACCGACCGCCATGCCCGATTTTGAAGCAGAACTCCGCCGATGGTTGGCAGACATGTCCGATGCAGTCTGGCAACGCGTCGACACGGCCCGTTTCGGGGAACTGACCGTCGTCTACCTGCAGTCGATTACAGACGGCAAACATCTGGAAAACGTCGTCATCCGGCCTCTGAAGCACGGCGACGTCGGGTCCGTCCGGCAGGCGGTCGCCGCGCTTGAAGCGCGCGACTGTCCGCAACCCCAAGAAGCGGCCGAGCTGATTTGCCGGGGATGGGCGGCCGTTTTGTCGCCCGAAGGCTGTCTTGTCGTCAACGCCGCCGAATCGTTCGGCCGGGCGATTGAGATTTCGGAACAAGAAATGGTGATGTACGGTCCGAAAGACAGTTTTACTGAGCGTCTCGACCAGAACTTGACGCTTCTTCGGCGCCGGCTGCCCATACCACGCTTTAAATCGGTGATCTACACCCTCGGTTCGCTCGGCCGGACCCACGTCACGCTGCTATATCTCGAAGGCGTCGCTCATCCCGACCTTGTTCGAAAGGCAAAAGACAAAACCGGTTCGATCAAGTTCGATATGTTTCTGGATACCGCACATCTCTCCCATTTTTTAGAAGACCATATCCACAGCGTGTTTCCTCAATTTCAGCAGACGGACCGTCCCGACGCCGTGGCCGCCGCTTTGGCCAGCGGCAAAATCGTGTGGCTGATGGACAACACGCCGTTTGCGCTGATCGCGCCGGTCACGTTTTTCGACCTGTTTCAATCTCCGGAAGACTACATGCACCGCTGGCTCGTCGCCAGTTTCCTAAGACCGCTAAGGTTTCTCGCTTTTTTGTTCGCGATGGTGCTGACGCCGATCTATGTGGCGCTGACGATGCATCATTATCAAAGCATTCCTCTGGAAATTTTATATCTTCTTTTGGAAAGCAGAAGTCAAATCCCTTTCAATCCGTTCTGGGAAGCGTTGTTCATGCTCCTGACGCTGGAAATCCTGAAAGAAGCGAGCCTGCGTATGCCGACGAAGGCCGGGCAGACGCTCGGCATCGTCGGCGGCATCGTCATCGGACAGGCTGCGGTCAGTGCGAAAATCGCGAGCAGCATTTTGATCATTCATGTGGCGATCACGGCGATTTCGTCGTTTCTGATTCCGAATTACATCATGACGAACTCGAGCAAATTGATCCAATTCGGTTTACTCGTGTTGGCCGCCTGGCTCGGCCTTTGGGGCATCGCCTTCGGTATCGCCCTGGTCGCCGTCCACCTGCACGGGCTGACGTCGCTCGGCATCCCTTATCTGTCGCCGCTCGTTCCGTTTCACAAGCAGGACTGGAAAGACACCGTGCTCCGTCTTCCTCTGCGCTGGATGACGAGGCGGCCGGCATATCTTCATCCTCTGGACCGTCGACGCAACACATAAAGGAAAGAGGTTTCCATGTCCCTCTACGCTTCTCAACGACCGTGGCCGGCCTATTTAGGATGCTGGCTTGTAAACAGGTGTCAGATTCTATATACCATTCTTTTTTTGCCGAGATGGATCGGAACGCCGGACCAGCTCTGGGTCATTCCCGCGGTCGCTCTGTTGTCCATGCTGAATTTGCGGTTGTTGGCTGGATGGCTGCGGACGGAACAGGCCGCGAAAGGATACGACGGATTCGTCGAGCTGTTCGGCGAAACACCCGTCCGCCTGTTCGCGGGGCTCGGCGTCCCGCTTCTTTCGTTCGAATGCTGCACCGTTACGCTCGGATACGCCAAGACGGTCAGCCATACCTTGTTTCCGACGGTATCGGACCTTACATTCGCCGTCTTGATTTTGGCGGGCGCCGTCTATTTGGCGGCATACGGGATGTCGGCGACCGGATCGTTTTCCCTAATTGCTTTTTTGGGTTCGATATGGATTCTTATTTTCTATTTTCAGTTTTTTACTATAAAAGACATAGACATTCATTACCTCTATCCATTGCTGGAGAAACCGGACCCCGTGCGGCTGTTTCCGACCGCTGTCGCGATATGGGCGGCTTATGCCGGACCTGAACTTTTGGCATTTACGGGAAAATGGTTTGGCGAACGCGACCGGCTGTTCCGCTGGTTCGCTCTCGGCAACGCGTTGACGTGTTTCGAGTACGTTTTGCTGACGGTCGTTTCGTTTTTGTTTTTCGGGGAATCGTTCCTGGAGCGCGTCGATCAGCCCGTCGTTTATTTGATTCGGTATATCGAGCTGCCTTTTTTCGAGCGTCTGGAAATTTTGATCGTTTCGTTTTACATGTTTCCTTTCCTCTTTCACAGTGCGTTTTCTCTCCTGTTGCTGGCCGGCGCCGTCCGTATCGCCGCAGGCCTGCGAACTCCGCCCGGACGCGCGACTGTCCTCGGTTGTGCGGTTTTGGCCGCTGCCGTCGTCTTTTTCGTTCACCGGTTCGTTTTCGTCTCGGAAACCGGGCGTGACGATTGGACGAAAGCGTTCATCACTGCCGCCGGCATCCACTACGCCGTTCTGCCGACCGTACTCTGGACTGCCGCTCGGCTGAAAAGGAGGCGCGGTACGTGAAACGTTTCTGGATCGCCGCGGCGGCGGCTTTGGTCGCGTCCGCATGCGCTACTACGGGATGTTCGTCTATGTTTCCGCACACCAACAAAATCGAGGAAATTTCTCCTTCGCTGTTCGTTTACTTCGACGTCGGTCAACGGGAACCCTTGTCGTCGACTATTTTCGTGCCGACGGCCGGACTTCGGGAGAAACGTCATTCGCTTACCGTGGAAGGCTCGATGATGAAACAGATGCGCGAGCGGCTGAACAATCGCCACACGCGGGAAATCCGAAGCGGTAAGATCAAAATGGTGTTTGTTTCGGAGCGGTTGGCGCGCCGCGGACTCTTTCCCGTCCTCAACGCACTGATGACCGACGAGGATGTTTCCGACAGGCTGTATCTTGCTGTTCTGCGCGGCGAAATGGACGAAAAAACGAAGCGCGGCATCGCCGAACAGGAGGCGTTCGATTTTTATCTGTACCGCATGTTTCGTCATTACGACCGGCGCGGCGGGATGGCGGTCACCGACCTGCACGCGTTTATGTCGCGCTATTTCAACGGTTACGGAGATCCGACGGCCCCCGTTTTTCACCTCGAACAAAATCGGTTCGTCTACGAAGGGATCGGGGCGTTCAGGCGTGACCGGCTGGTGCTCGTGCTGAACGGCGAGCAAAACGGCCTGTTCGAACTGATCCGCCGCAACCGCAATTTTCAGGCGACGCTGCCGCTTGCGGACATGCGCGTCGTGTTGTCCAGCGTCCGAAGCAACCGTAACGTTCAGATATCGGAAAAAGGCGGTCTCGAACTGTCCCTCCGAATGACGGCGCGAATCGAAGAATATCAGGGAACGCTCGACCTGGGGAATCGCCGGGACGCGTTCCGACTCCGAGAAGCGATCGCGCGACGGCTCGAACAACAAATTCAGGGCGTCCTCGAACGGCTTCAGGCCGCCGAATCGGATCCTGCGGCGTTCGGCATGCTGACGTTCGGGCCGATGCACCCGTCGCCATGGCCGCGTGACCGCTGGCAGCAAATCTGGTCGAAGATGCCGGTATCGGTCCGATGCGTGATTCAATTGACCAATCTCGGAACCGTATTTCCGAGACACCCGGACGATTCCGCATCGGAGTCCCCGCCGCCATAAGCCGGACGAACGCCGGTGATCCGCGCCGTCTGCTCGTCGAGCGCCATCAGATCGTCCGGCGACAAATCGCGCAGCGACGTTTTGCCGAGCGCGCGGACGCCGACCTTCATCTCCTCGACGAACGACGCGAAAAATTTGCGCAAATGTTCGGCCGCCCGCTCAACATCGAATTGATCGTTCAGCTTGCCGTTGTAATAGACCAGCTGGGTCGGCGGTTCGAACGGGACGGCCTTAGCGACCTGCACATGCGTCATCGCCCATAGCGCCGCGGTGCCGAGATAAACGCCGTCGGCGCCGAGCGCGATCGCTTTTAGACATTCGCCCGGCGTAAACAGGCCGCCGCCGACGAGCAACGTTACACCGTCGCGTTTGCCGCGGCGCGCAAGATGCCGGACCGCTCGACACAAGGCGTACATCGTCGGCAAGCCGAAATCATCCTGCAAAACGGGAACAGCCGCCTTCGCCCCGCCTTCGGCTCCGTCGAGGCAAATAAAATCGACATCGGCGGCCAATGCGGCGTCGAGATCGCGTTCCAGAAAGCGGCCGGCACAGCATTTGACGCCGACGGGAACGCCGTCGGTTTGCCGCCGGATATATTCCACCAGATGCGCTAAATCTTCCGGGCAGGTCAGCTCGGGAAAACGCGACGGCAAGACGGCGGGCTGTCCTGCCGGCAAGCGCATCCGCTCCCGCGCCGTTCCCTCGATCGACTCGGCCGGCAATACGACGCCGACGCCGGCGCTGGCGCCCTGGCCGAGTCGAATCTCGACGGCGTCGGCGAAACGGAACGTTTCGGAGAACCGCGCCCAATGCCCGGTATGAAACTGGACGATCATCTTTCGGGCCAACGCGCGCTCTTCCGGAAGAAGCGGCCCTTGACCCGTGTTGACAGCCGTGCCCGCCGCGGACGCGCCCTTCGCGAGCGCCAGGCGCAACTTTTCGCTGACGCCGACGCCGAAGCCCATGGCGCCGAGCAAAATCGGAATGTCGAGGCGAAGCGGCCGTCGGGCATAGGGGCCGACCGTCAACGACACGTCGACGGGCGTCGTCGGATCGATCGGCATCGGATGAAGTTGCGCAGGCGAAAACACAAGTCGTTGCCAAGGCGAGAGTCTCAGGGCCGAACCGAACGGACGCTCGATCAGCGTTCCTGTTTCCGCGCGCAAGGAATTTTCGATGGCCAAGTGCGGCGGCATCCGAAGAAACGCGGGCAGCATTTCCGCGACGTTTTCCTTGTAAGGATCCGTCACGACGCGGCGAACGGCGCGCCCGACGACTCTCCGGAGGACCGTTCGCGCCGAAAAGACGACGACCGCCGCCCCTACGGCTAGAGCGGCGATCGTCCCGAAAAACGACCATACGAAAGCATGCATGTCGGAACCCCCCGCCGTCCATCCGATAGTATGGAAAATTCCGACACGCCTTATTCGCATCGGTCGACTACGGCTTTTTTTCGATTTCGAGAATTTCGCCGTGTCGCACGTAGACGTCGACGGCGTCCCCGTCCCGGAGCTGGGCGGGGTCCAGGCGGGTCGTTCCCGAATGCACGTAGGCTCTCGGATGCAGCGTATATACGCCCTGATCGTTCGTCGAACGCAATTTCAGCCGGACGGTTCGCGTCGCGGCGTCGTAGGAAGAAAAGACGCGCGCCTCGCGGACGTACACCGCAACCACGAGATTGCCGGCGTCGTCCTGCAAGATTTCAACGCGGTCGCCGGACGAAAGTCCCCCGAGGCCGATCGCCGCCCCGCCGCGGTACACTTCCACCGTTCCCGCCGCCGTCAGCGTCCGCTCCGCCGAATCGGCGTCGACGACCGTCAATTTGCCCGTTGCGACGTCGACGGCGCGCACCTGCCCCCGCACGGCTTCCGTCAGAACCACTTTCTCCAACTGCGGCCCGAAAAACCGGAACCATGCGGTTTCACCCGTCGAGACGGCGTTCAACCGGACAGCGCCGACGCCTTTTCGCTCGACCGTCACCGACGACGAAATCACGTACGTCGCGGAAACCCCCGTCGTCCAATCCGTCGCCGTCAGCTTGCCGCCCGCGGCGTCGACGGCGGAAATGCGCATCGGAACGTCGCGCCGGACGGTAATCCATTCGACGCGGTCCTGCGCGGCGTTCAGCCGCACCTCGACCCGGTCGCCGAGTCTCAGATCGGCGATGCCGGCGGGGTTTTTCAGCGGAACGAGGACGACCGGAACATCGGCGATCCGCAACGTCACGAAATCGCCGCCCGCAACCTGAACGGTCAGCTGTTTCGACTGGGCGTCGAGGCGATAGAGAACGCCGGAATAGACGCTGCCCAGCCGCACGCGCAGGATGCGGTCGCCGCTTGCCACCGTCACGTCGACGCGTTTACCGCGCGGGAAAACGGCGGAAAACATCGAGAGCGGAACCGCCGACCCGTCGGCGACGAGCTCGACGGAATCATCAAGCCGAAACGCCGCGGGCTTGCCGTCCGGCAAGGTCAGCGTCAGCGTTTTGGTCGGCTCGTCGTACACGACGACCGACGCTCCGTAATACGTGCGGATGTTGCGCTTCAACACGCGGACGGCGACAATTTTGCCTCCGCCGATTTCCAGGCGCAGTTCGTCACCGGCGATAAGTTCGGACAGCGACAAGGACGTTTCGTTCCAGAAGACGGCCGCGCCTTCCGCCGCCGGGCGCGTTGCGTATTCGCCGTTCGCCCCGCGGACGGTGATGAGCTGTTCGACTCCGTCGCGGACGAGCCCAACGAACGTTCCGATGCTCCATTCCTCGGCCGTCTGCAAAACGACGTCGATACGGCGCACGATTCCGTCTACCGTTTCCAGCTGCAACGGGTCGCCCGGCAACAGCTGATCGGCCGACACGGGCTGATCTTTCAAAAAAATCGGCACGTTTTCGGCCACCTCAAACGTCTCCGTCGTCCCCGACGCCGTCCGAACCGTGATGCGCGAGCGGCCGGAATCGATCGACACGAACGCGGCCTGCACGGTCCGCCGCTCCGACAGACGTTTGACGACCAGACGAAACGGCTTGGCGCCCGGGATGTTGAGCTGCTGCAATTCGACGATGCTGCCCGGCGCGACGCTGCCGAGGTCGACGCCGCGTCCCTCGGCGTCGGTCGCGGTGACACGGCCGTCCAGTTCGAAATGTTGGATCTTGCCGTCGATGTCCAGATCGACGGTTAGCGCCGCAAGATCCAGGGACGCCACCCGTCCTTCGAAGATCCGGACGTCCGGCCGATCGGCCGTTCGTTCAAGATAAAGCGCCTTGCCGTCGCGAACGATCGCGTAAACCGGGTAGCCGGGTGAAAACGCCGACCGATCCAGCCGGACCGTATCGGCCCCTGCGCCGAACAGCGGAACATCGTCGGCGACGGCGATCTCCCGTATGCCGTTCGGCGTGTAGATCTGAAGCGAACCGCCCGCCCACCGCACGGCAACGCCTTCCAGCACATCGGGATGCCGCACGGGCGACCATTTTTCGCTCCGGCTGAGAATCGCCGCCATCTGCGCGCGGGTAATCTCTTTTTTCGGTTGAAAACGCCCGTCCTCGAACCCCGTGACGATGCCGAGTTCGGCGGCGAGCCTGACGTAACCGAGATGCTCCGGCGCGATGTCGGCGTCGTCGCGAAAAACGGCCCCTCCGGCCGCCGCTTTCGCCTCGGCGTCGGCCTGCTTGCCGAACGCTCGCAGCACCGTCCGCGCGACCCACTCGCGGGAAGCCGGCTGTTCACCCCACACCTTCCCCGCTTCCCGCACCGACACTTCGTGTTCATAGCCGACGTCGATCCAGCGCCGGCTTGCGGCTACGGCGACATAGTTCCGCGCGTAGTCCTGTACGCCGAACGGCAAAACGGCCTCTGTTCCCGACTGAAGCGCCTCGTCTTTAAGACCGAGCATGCGCACGAGCATGATCAGCACATCGGCGCGATTGACGGAATCATTCGGACTATACACTCCGACCCCCGTTCCCTCGACGACGCCCTGCAGCGCGAGTTTCGCAATGTGTTTGGCCGCCCAGTGTGTTTCCGGCACGTCCGCGAAACGGCCCGCAGTCGGAACTTCCGCCCGCGCCTCCAGCAAAAACGCCGGGGCGTACCCGCCCGACGCCAGAGACGCCGCCAACGCGACGGTCAGCGCAATTCGTGCTTTTCCCCGTTTCAACGCCCGATTCTCCCCTCTTGAGTTCAGCCCCGCACCATCGGATAAGGCAACTCGACGTGTCCCATCAGAGTTTCCGCCCGCCGTCCATCTACGGTCATTTCCACCGAGCGGACGTCGTCGAACTGGAAGAACGTCCGCTTTAACGCTTCAACCAGCAACAGCTCTCCCGGCGATCCGAGACGGCCTTCCTCGCGTATGCGGACATCGATGCGAAGGACGCCGTCGGCCAACGACACCGATCGCACCTCAAGCGCCTTCGTCAAGGCGACGGAACCGTCGCCCGGCGAGCTTGCCATTTCCGACAGAGCGCGCCGCACCAGCGTCGGCGTATCGGCCTTCTTAACGGCGACGGAACGCTCGACCAGACGTTCCAGCTGCGGATCGCCGAAATACACGCGCAGCTCGACCATCTCGACCGGCGAAGGAGGCGGCGACGGCGAAACGGCCGTCGTTTCGCCCGCCTGTCCGTTCGACCCGTTCGCGCCCGTTTTGGAAAAACCGCAACCGGCCGTCAAAAGCGTCAAAACGGCCCATGCCGCGACGACCGCCGCGACGGCCAACCGCCTGCTACCCATCTTACGTCCCCTCCGACCCGATGCCGAGCGCCGACTTAACCGCGTCGGCGATCGCCTCGGCGACGCGGGCCTGAAAATCGTCTTTGAGCAACCATTCCTCGTTCGCGGGATGATCCAGATATCCGACTTCCAGCAAGACCGACGGCATGGCGGTTTCGCGCACGACGTAAAAAGGCTTTTGCCGGACGCCGCGATCCGCAAACCCCGTCGCCGCTACGACACGCCGGTGGACTTCCTGCGCGAACGAAAGACTCCGCTCATGAAAATAATAAGTCTCCGTCCCGTGAACGCTGCCGTTATACTTGTTGCCGTGGATCGAAATGAACAAATCGGCGTTCAGGCCGTTGGCGAGCGCGACCCGCTGCTCCAGCGTCGGGTATGTATCGTCGCTTCTCGTCATAACCGGCCGAACGGTCGGCTCGCGGACGAGACGGTCGTATACTTTTTTCGCCAGCGATAGCGTAAAATCCTTCTCGAAGATGCGGTATTTTCCCGAAGTCGCGCCGGGATCGGTTCCGCCGTGGCCGGGGTCGATGACGACGACGTACCGCTCGAGATCGATTTTGAAAAACGAATAATTCGGCCATTCGACCGGCGTCTGGCGCGGCGCAAGGCGGACGCCGGGCCGCGTTTCCAGCACGAGACGGACCTTGTCGGGATGCTGGGCATAACGGATGCGCGCGACGCGACCGGAGGAAACGGCGATCGTCCCTTCTCCTTTCGTCATCCGCGCCGCAAGCGGCTCCGACAACAAAACGCCGGGCAGATCGATCACGGCGCGGTCCGGTTCTTTTAGATAAAAGACTTGGGCGTCGGCGACCGGCGGCGTTCCCGTCCATCCGATCATGAGACAGTCGCCGAAAAGCCGGATCTCCGCCACCGCTAGGCCGGCTTCGGCGGAAGTAACGGCGGTAGGCGCCTGCGCCGGCTCTGCGACGGGCGACGGCGTCGGCAACGCCCCAACGGGAGGCGGACAGGCCGTTTCCGTCTCCTTCCCCGTATCGTAACGACCGGGCGTCGGCGAAGGCGATGGCGTCGGAGACGGCGACCCGGACGGGCTCGATTTCGGCGCATTCTCGCCGCCCGACGCGCCGGAAGTCCCGCCGGAACCCGGCGACGGCGACGAGGCGCGCGGCGACCACAAAAAGACGGAATATGACCGGTCGTCCCATCCGACCGTCAATCCGAACGTCTCCGCGACGAATCGAATCGGCACGTAAGTCGACTGATCGATGATCTGCGGGGGGACGTCAAGCTCGCGCGAAACGCCGTCGACCACGGCCCATCGGCGTCCGACCTGCAGGTCGATCCGGCGTTCGCCCCGGCGGATGTCGATGCGGCGATCGGACGGATTCCAGTCGACTGAAGCGCCCAGCGATTCCGAAACGAGCCGGATCGGCACGAGCGTCCGCCCGTCGACGATCCGCGGCGGCTTGTCCGACGAAAGCGGCCGACCGTCCAAAAGCATGGCGAGCTTCGGTTCCGTTGCGGCCTCGGCCGCAGAAGTTCCCGCCGACAAAAAAACCGCGGAAACGATCAGACCTGACAAAAAAACCGCAACTCCGCGCCTCATGCCACACCCCTGCCATCGAAACATGTCGTGTGCCATTTAATTGGACGCGGATTGCGGTCGAAAAGTTGCGCTTTCGTTCGGCCGGATTTCACACGATCGGATGCGCGGCTTCGTATGCGGCGATTTTTTCTTCCAGCCGCAGCGTCAGACCGATGTCGTCGAGCCCCTCCAACAAAGTTTGCCTGCGGTGTTCGTCGATCTCGAACGGTTCGCAGAAGCCGTCGTCGTCGCTGACGATTTTTTGCTCGAGATCGACCGTAAGGCGGTACCCTTCGCGTGCGAACGTCCGGCGGAACAGTTCGTCGACGCGGTCTTCCGGAAGGACGACCGGCAAAATGCCGTTTTTAAAGCAGTTATTGTAGAAAATATCAGCAAAACTCGGCGCGATGATCGTCCTGAAACCGTAATCCAAAATCGCCCACGGCGCATGTTCGCGTGACGAGCCGCAGCCGAAGTTGGCCCGCGCGAGCAGGACCGAGGCGCCGCGGTAACGCGGCTTATTGAGCTCGAAATCCGGTTTCGGATTGCCGTTTTCGTCGAAACGCCACTCGTAGAACAAGAACTGCCCGAACCCCGTGCGCTCGATCCGCTTCAGAAACTGCTTCGGAACGATCGCGTCGGTGTCGACGTTGACGCGGTCGATCGGCGCGACCAAGCCGGTATGCTTGCGAAAAGGTTCCAACCTTTCGTCCCCCCCAAAATGCACATGCAAAATGCCGGCCACTTCAGCCGACGGGCGCGGGTTCGCTTTTGTATTTCCAATCGCGCACATCGACGAAATGCCCCATGATCGCCGCCGCGGCCGCCATCGGCGGGCTGACGAGATGCGTCCGACCGCCCCGGCCCTGACGACCTTCAAAATTGCGGTTCGAAGTCGAGGCGCACCGCTCGCCGGGACGAAGTACGTCGGGGTTCATGCCGAGGCACATGCTGCACCCGGGTTCCCGCCATTCGAAACCGGCCTCGATGAAAATCTTGTCCAGGCCCTCGCGCTCCGCCTGCGCCTTGACGCGCCCGGAACCCGGCACGACGATTGCGCGGACGTGCGGCGCCACCTTGTAGCCGCGGACGACGGCGGCTGCCGCGCGCAAATCCTCGATACGCGCGTTCGTGCACGATCCGATGAAAACGACGTCGATCTTGATGTCGGTCATTTTCGTACCCGGCGTAAGTCCCATATACTCGAGCGCGCGCGCCGCAGCCTTACGCTGCGTTTCGGTCGGAAAATCGTTCGGATCGGGCACGACGCCGTCGATGCCGACGCCCATGCCCGGGCTCGTTCCCCACGTCACCTGCGGCACGAGCGACTCGACGTCGAACTCGACGACGCGGTCGAAGACGGCCCCTTCGTCCGTGCGCAGCCGTTTCCATTCCTCGACCTTACGGTCGAACGCGGCGCCCTTCGGGGCGTAATCGCGCCCGCGCAAATATTCGAACGTTTTGTCGTCCGGAGCGATCATACCTGCGCGTGCTCCCGCCTCGATCGACATATTGCAGACCGTCATCCGCTCTTCCATGGAGAGGTCGCGGATCGCCTCGCCGGTATACTCGACGACGTGGCCGGTCGCAAAATCGGTGCCGTATTTCGCGATCAGGCCGAGAATCATGTCCTTAGCCGTAATGCCCGGCTTGCGCCGGCCGACGAACCGGACTTCCATCGTCTTCGGCTTCGCCTGCCAGAGGCATTGTGTCGCCAGCACGTGTTCGACCTCGCTCGTGCCGATGCCGAACGCGAGCGCGCCGAACGCGCCGTGCGTCGACGTGTGGCTGTCGCCGCATACGATCGTTTTGCCCGGTTGCGTCAGACCGAGCTCGGGTCCCATGACGTGCACGATCCCCTGATCGATATCGTTCAGGTCGAACAAGCGAATGCCGAATTCCTTGCAGTTGCGGACCAACGTCTCGACCTGCTGGCGGGAAATCGGATCGGTGATGTTGTGCCGATCCGGTGTCGTCGGCACATTGTGGTCCATCGTCGCGAACGTCAGATCGGGCCGCCGCACCTTGCGGCCGGCCAGCCGCAATCCCTCGAACGCCTGCGGCGACGTCACCTCGTGAACGAGATGAAGATCGATGTAGAGCAACGTCGGCTTGCCTTCTTCCTCGTGGACGACGTGATTTTCCCAAATTTTTTCGAACATCGTTTTCGCCATCGTCGACGTCCCTCTTTCCTCCGTCGCTTTTCCATCATCATATCATAGACGGCCTCATTGATCAAAGATATAATAATTATAACATCGATAGATCAAATCTATAGTCAAGCCCGGGAGGAAAAGGCCGTGGAACTCCGCCTGCTCCGCTACGTCGTCCAAGTCGCGGCCGAACGGAACTTTTCGCGCGCCGCCGCCAAACTTCATATCACACAGCCGTCGCTCAGCCAACAGATCGCCAAATTGGAACGCGAACTCGGCGTCGTGCTGTTTCACCGCAGCCCCGGGGCCGTCGAACCGACCCATGCCGGACGCGTGTTCGTCGAACGCGCGCGGGAGATTCTTGATCTGGCCGACCTCCTCGCCAAGGAAATGGATGATTTGGCGCATATGCGTAAAGGCCGCCTCGTCGTCGGTAGTCTGCCCATGACCGGCGCGCACCTTTTGCCGCTCGTGCTGCCCGTTTTCCGAGGCCGCCATCCGGAAGTCGACATTTCGCTGGTCGAGGACACGACGCTGCGGCTGGAAGAACGGACGGCCGCCGGCGAAGTCGACGTCGCCTTTTTGACACTGCCGCTGACGAACGCCGGCCTGGAAGGAGAGCCGGTCGTCGAAGACGAAATTTGGCTCGCCGTGTCTCCCGACCATCCACTGGCCGCCCGCTCGGTCGCTGCCGCGCCGGGGCGGGTCGACGTCGCCGAGCTGGCACGGGAACCGTTCATTTTACTGAAACAAGGCCAAGGATTCCGGAACATCGCGATCCAGCTTTGCCGAAACGCCGGCTTCGAACCGCGCATTGCGTTCGAATCGGGCAATATCGAGACGGTGCAGTCGCTGGTCGCCGCCGGGATGGGCGTCGCCTTCGTGCCGAGCATGGTCGCGCGCAACCGGAGCGGCCGGTTTGCGCCTGTGTTCGTCGAGTTGTCGGGTAGGCCGACCAGGACGATCGTGCTGGCGCGCAGGCGCGACCGTTTTTTGTCCAAAGCGGCCGAAGCGTTCCGCGACACCGTCTTTGACGTGTTGAAACACGTTCCGGGAGGATTGCCGTCGGACCTTTCGGACGACGGCGGCAACCGTCAGTAAACGTCCGGCCGGCGGTCGTCCCAGACGGGAATCGCCGCGCGCGCTTCCTCGATCCGGTCGAGCCAAATCTCCGCGAACACGACGCATTCTTCGTCTCCGGCTTCCGCCACCGCTTCGCCCCACGGCCCGAAGACCGCCGATCCGCCGGCGAACGCCGTGTTTCCCACACGGCCCGTGCGGTTGCAACCCGCTACGAACAGCTGGTTTTCTACGGCGCGCGCGGCGAGCAAAAGTCGCCAATGTGCCGCCCGAGAAGCCGGCCAGGCGGCCGGAACGAACACGACGCGGGTCCCTTGCAGAGCCAGTCGCCTGCATAATTCGGGAAACCGCAGATCGTAACATACGATGACGGCGACCGGTACCCCACCAAGCGAAAAGACGTCCGCGCGGCCGCCTGCGGCGAAATGCCGGTGTTCGCCGCCCGGCCGAAAAAGGTGAATCTTTTCATAGCGGCCGACAGTCCGACCCTTTTCGTCAAAGAGATAGGCGGCGTTGACGATCCGCCCGTCGCCGAGCCGCTCCGCGACCGATCCGGCCACAAGTCGAATGCCGCATTCCCGTGCGAGCGAGGACATTCGTTCCCGCGTCCGTCGGCCGTCCGGGTCGGCGAGTTCGGCTGCTTTTTCCGGAACATAGCCGGTGTTCCACAATTCCGGAAGAACGATAATGTCGGGTTTCGGGCGGTGTTGCGCGGCTTCCCGCACGAGGCGTTCCACGCGCCGTTCGTTGCGGTCGGGATGTCCGTCTTCCGGCGCCATTTGGACGAGCGCAAGGCGAAGCATCCGCTTGTTCACCGTCGTTCGCTCCTTCTGTCCGTTTCTCATTCCATTTTCTCACGTTTTTTCGATTTCGGCGACGGCCGCGATTCGAAACGGAATTTTTGCATGCCCGTCGATTTCGTGATATGCTAGAAATCAGGCAAACGATCCGTCTCAAACGTGACGAAGGGGAACAAGTAGGCGCTCCCGGCGGCGTCCAGAGAGCGGATTCCTCAGGCTGCGAGAATCCGTCGTCCGTCCGTGCCGAACCCGCCCCTGAACGGCCGGCGAGAAGCCGGACGGAGCCCGCCGTTACCGGGATTCGAGCGGGCGGCCGCGCAAGGCCGCCAAGAAAGGTGGTACCGCGGAAGCACGGGCTTTCGTCCTTTCCGCAAGGATGAAAGCCTTTTTGCTTCCGTCGACAACGAAGGAGCGTCGGAACGATGCGGCGTATCGTCATCAAAATCGGCAGCAGTTCGCTGACGGGCGAATGCGGCGGACTGGACCGGGAACGCGTCCGGTTTTACGCGAAAGAAATTTCCCGGCTGGCCGACGCGGGGTTCAAACCGCTCGTCGTGACATCCGGCGCTGTCGCGGCCGGCTTTCGGGCGATCGGTTATCCGCACCGCCCGCGCCTCTTGCGCGAAAAACAAGCGGCAGCGGCCGTCGGCCAAGGTTTGCTGATGAAAGAATACGCCGAAGCGTTTGCCGAACACGACCGCATTGTCGCCCAACTGCTGCTGACGAGATCGGACCTATCCGACCGCAGGCGAATGCAAAACGCGCTTGCGGCTGTCGAGGAACTGCTCGTCCGCGGCGTCGTCCCGGTCATCAACGAGAACGACACGGTCGCGGTCGACGAGCTGAAATTCGGCGACAACGACACCCTGTCCGCGCTTGTCGCCGCACTCGTCAAGGCCGAACAGCTCGTCATCGCCACCGACACCGACGGCCTCTACACCGACGACCCGCGGCGCAATCCTGCCGCGCGCAAAATCGAACGCGTCGGCTCGATCGACGACGGGTTGTTCCGGATGGCCGGCGGATCGGGCTCTGCGGTCGGCACCGGCGGCATGCGCTCAAAACTGGAGGCGGCTCGCATCGCCGTGCTCGCCGGCATCGAAGTGTTCGTCGGCCGCGTCGCCGCGCCGGGCGATCTGGAACTCGCCGTCTCCGGCCGCGGCAAAGGAACGTATTTCGAGGCGACCGGGTCCTCCATGTCCGCCAAAAAGCGATGGATCGGCTTCCACTCCCTGCCGAAAGGCGCCGTGGACGTCGACGACGGCGCCGCAAAAGCGATCACCGAGGGCGGCAAAAGCCTGCTTCCCGCCGGTGTTCGCGGGGTGGACGGGGATTTTCATCCCGGCGACGTCGTCGAAGTCCGGCACGCCGGACGGATTATCGGCCGCGGCGTCGTCAACTACGAGGCCGCTCAGTTGCGCGCGGCGGCTGGCCTGTCTTCAGAAGAAGTGAAACGTCGTTTCGACGTCGCGCGCATCGAAGTCATTCACCGCGACGAATGGGTCGCCTTCGAAACTCTTAACGTCAGAGGAGGTCTTGTACCGTGAGCGAAGTCAGGCTGAAGGCAGAGCGGGCCAAAGCCGCCGCGGCCGTTCTCGCCAACCGGCCGACGCCGGACAAAAACCGGGTTCTTCTGCGGATGGCGGAGCTTCTTTGGCGCGACAGAGCGGCCATCGTCGAAGCCAACGGCGTCGACCTCGAGCGCGGGCGCGCCGGCGGGCTGTCCGCTGCCCTGCTGGACCGGCTGCTTCTAAACGACAGGCGCATCGAAGCGATGGCCGAAGGTTTGCGCGCCGTCGCAGAATTGCCCGATCCCGTCGGCGAAACCGTCGAACGGCTCGAACGACCGAACGGACTCATCATCGAAAAAGTGCGCGTGCCGCTCGGCGTCGTCGGAATCGTATACGAGTCGCGCCCGAACGTGACCGCCGATGCGGCCGGCCTCTGCCTGAAAACGGGCAACGCGGTCGTTCTCCGCGGCGGTTCCGCCGCGCTTGAATCGAACAAAGCGATCGTCCGCGCCCTGCATCGCGCTCTGGAAGAGACCGATTTTCCTCCCGATGCCCTTCAGCTCGTGGAAGATACCGACAGGGCGTCCGTCGACGAAATGCTGCGTCTGAACGGCCTGCTCGACGTCGTCATCCCGCGCGGCGGCCGGGCGCTCATCCGGCACGTCGTCGAGCGGGCGAGCGTACCGGTCATCGAAACGGGAGAAGGCGTCTGCCACACGTACATCGACGCCGAAGCCGATCCCGGCAAGGCGGCGTCCATCGCCCTGAACGCGAAAGTACAGCGGCCGAGCGTCTGCAATGCCATGGAAACCCTGCTCGTCGATGCGCCCTTCGCGGAAAAACATCTCGCCGGTTTGGCCGAACAATTCCGTACGGCCGGCGTTGAACTGCGCGGCTGTCCGCGCGCCCGCTCGCTCGTGCCGTGGATGCGCGAAGCGACGGAAGAAGACTGGGGCACCGAATACCTCGACCTGATCTTGTCGGTCCGCGTCGTCGACGGGCTCGATGAAGCGATCGACCACATCCGGCGCTACGGAACTCGCCATTCTGAATGCATCGTAACGGAAAACCGGGAGCGCGCGGAGCGGTTTTTACGGGAAATCGACGCTGCGGTTGTATACCACAACGCCTCCACACGGTTCACCGACGGCTTCGAATTCGGCTTCGGCGCAGAAATCGGCATCAGCACCCAGAAGCTGCACGCCCGCGGACCGATGGGATTGAAAGAGCTGACGTCATACAAATACGTCGTCCGCGGCGACGGCCAGATCCGCATGTGAGGGGAAGACGGCAATGCATGCGGAAAAAACGTTGTCCGAAACGTCCATCCTCTTTCTCGGCGCCGGCAACATGGCGGAAGCGCTCGTCCGCGGCCTCTGCGAATCGGGCGCCGCGGACCCAGTCCGCATCTGCGTGCTGAACGCCGTCGACGCCGAAAAACGGGTCCGGCTTGCTGAACGATACGGCGTGCGGACCGGATCAGTAGGGTCGGATTTGGCCGACGAAGCGCGGCGCGCCGACTGGATCGTTCTGGCGATGAAGCCGAAAGACGTCGGCCGTGCCTTGAGCGATCTGGTCCCCCACGTTTCCGAGGGGCATCTGGTCATTTCCGTTGTCGCCGGTCTGTCGATCGGCGCGATTCAGCGCGCCATAGGCCGACGGCCCGTCGTCCGCACGATGCCGAACACGTCGAGCACGATCGGTCTCGGCGCCACCGCCGTCGCCTTTTCGCCGGAAGTGACGGACCAACAGGCGAAGCTCGTCTTGGAACTGTTCCGCACCGTCGGCCTGGTAGAAACGGTGGCCGAACCTTTCTTAGATGCCGTCACCGCCTTGTCCGGCAGTGGGCCCGCCTATGTCTACCTGCTGATGGAAGCAATGGCCGCCGAAGCCGCCGCGCAAGGGCTTGACCCCGGATGCGCTCTTCGTCTTGCTACCCAGACGGCGCTCGGCGCGGCCGAAATGGTGCGGAAAACGGGAGAACATCCGGCGGAATTGCGCCGGCGCGTCGCGTCGCCGAACGGAACGACCCAGGCCGCGCTCGAAATACTCGATCGGATGGGCTTCGTCCCCGCCGTCCGTGCGGCGATGCGGCGTGCTGCAGAACGGTCGCAGGAAATCGGCCTTGAGCTCGACCGCTCGATCCCGGGCGCGTAACAACGCCGTCTTCGTCCATGCGGTCATTTTCACCAGGACGGATGAGAAACGGGCGTGCAAGGCATCCTTGAGAACAGAAGGCCTCGCGATGGCATCACCGATCTCGCCGCCAGCTCGACGAACGACGGGAGGATGCCCATGAACGCGCTTTGTCTGGAGGACGTCGAACGAACGTTTCAGCTTTTGCGTCAGACGAAAGCCCGACTCGACGTCCGCGGCTTTTTCCCCGCCACGAGCGGCAACCTGTCCGCCCGCATCGGACCGTTTTCGCCCGACCGGTTCGCGTTTGCCGTCACGACCGGCGGCCGGGACAAATCCGACATGTCGCCGGAAGATTTCCTGATCGTCGACCAGAACGGCCGCCCCGTCGGAGAAACTCGGCTGAAACCGTCGGCGGAAACGCTCATCCACTGCGAAATTTACCGACTGACCGGCTGCGGGGCCGTCGTCCACGCCCATACCGTGTTCAACAATCTGGCGTCGAAGCTGTACAGGGAACAAGGAGGCGTGCCGATCGAGGGATGCGACATGCTGAAGGCGTTCGGGATTTGGGAAACCGGCGCTCCCGTCGAACTTCCCATCCTTCCCAACGACGGGGACGCCGTCCGCGTTGCCCGAAGTATCAAGAGCGGCATAACGCGGAAAGTGCCAGGCTTTTTATTGCACAACCACGGCATTTTCGTCTGGGGCGACGACCTGCAGGCCGCGCGCCGGCATCTCGAAGCGTTCGAATTTTTGTTGGAGCTCCGTTGCAGGCTTGATGGGGCGCGTCGATCCTGAATCCGGGGGGAACGAAAGGCGCATGAAAATCGACCTGTCCGGCGATTCCGACGAGAAGGCGCTGGTCGTGTTCGAGGCGCTCGCCAGCGCCGTGCGGCTGAAAATGCTGCGGCTTTTAGCAGAACGGCCGATGAACGTCCGCGAACTGGCCGAAGCGACCGGACTGAGCAGCGCCATCATGACCCTGCACGTGCGGAAATTGGAACGGGCCGGCCTTGTCCGCACGGAGCTGCTTCCCGGGCGCAACGGAGTGCAAAAACGGTGTTCGCTGGCCGTCGCCCGGCTGGAAACCGTATTCCCGACCGCCCGGACGGCCGAAAAAGAATTTCATGAAGTTGAAATTTCCGTCGGCCATTACGTCGATTTCCGGATTGAGCCGACTTGCGGCCTGGCAACGACGGAAAAGGTGATCGGAGAATTCGACGAACCGGTTTATTTTTCTCATCCCGAGCGCGTCAACGCCAAAATTTTATGGTTCGGCAAAGGGTACGTCGAATATCGCGTCCCCAATTTTCTACTTGCCAGCCAACAACCGGTCGAACTTGAAATCTCGCTTGAGCTTTCGTCCGAAGCGCCGCGAACGAATCCGGACTGGCCGTCCGACATCGCGTTTTACTTAAACGGCGTCCGGCTCGGCGTCTGGACGAGCCCGGGCGATTTCGGCGACCGGCGCGGCCGGTACACGCCCGACTGGTGGCCGCCGGCCATCAACCAGTATGGTTTGCTGAAACGGCTGAAAATCACGAAAAACGGTACGTTCGTCGACGGCAACCCGATGTCGAGCGTGACGATCGACGACGTCTCGATCCGAAACCGGCACTGGTCCTTCCGCATCGCCGTCGAGGACGACGCCGAACACATCGGCGGCGCCACGCTGTTCGGGCGCGGATTCGGCAACTACGACCAGGACATCGTGTTCCGCCTCATTTACGTCAAAACGTCGCCCGGGCCATTTCCGCAAACCACTCCGGATACCGATCGCGGATAACGCGCAGTCCGGTCGTTCGGTCGCGCAGGCCCGGCGCCTCGCGAAGCGCCGACTCTACCCGCTCCGGCCCGAATCCGAGCTCGGCCGGGGTGCTCGGCGCGCCGACTCGACGCAGCTTTGCAGCTAAATCGTCCGGCTTCGGCAAGTCCGTATAAAAACGCGCAAACGGCTCGGGCTCCCGTTCAGCGAGCCGGCGATACAACGCCGACACAAGCACGGTCGCCACCCCGACCTTGACGCCGTGTAGGCGCTGCCGTTCGCCGCGGGCGAGCGACTGCATCTCCCACGCGTGCGACACGTGATGCTCTCCGCCCGATGCCGGCCGGGAATGGCCGACGGCCTGCATCGACAGACCGGACAGCAGGAGCGCTTCGGCAAGAGCCGCTATCCCTTTTTCGTCTGCGTCTGCGATCGCCGCTTCGTTTCGAAAGCATCGCGCAAGCGCCTCTTTGGTCATCCGGTACGCCGTAGGGCAGAACGGTTCTCCGCCGAGCTCCCGCGAACAAAGCCAGTCGGCAAGCGCCGTCCATTTCCCGATCATATCGCCGTAGCCGGCGGCGATCAACTCGCGCGGCGCGTTCGCCAACACTTCGGTGTCGGCGAACAGCGCCTCCGGCGCCACGGCGGGCACGGTCGTCTTGACGCCGCCGACGACGACCGGAGCGCCCGCCGACGTAAATCCGTCGACCGACGGCGCCGTCGGCACCGACACGAACGGAATACGCATTTTCGCCGCAACCAACCGCACGATGTCGTGAATCGTACCCGCCCCGACGGCAACCAACAACCGCGTGCCGGCGTCCGCCGCCAACAAGACGCGTAGGACGGCGTCGCCGTCGGCCGTCACGTCGCCGGCGGCGTTCGGCGTAAGACAACAGACGGCGAAACGGACGCCCTTTCGAGCCAGCTCTTCTTCTAAGCGCAGCCCCACGGCTTTGCGCGTGGCGGCGTCGGCGACGAGCAAAACGTCGGATAGGGCGGTCCGGCGTACGTACGCCGCCGCCTCTTCCAGCGCTCCCGGTGCAAGACGGCAGACCGTCCGAATGTCGGTATCGGTATGGCGATGGCCGCACCGGCAAGACAGGAAATCCTTTCGCCACGCTGCGATCTCGGTTTCGATGTCCACGTCCCCTCACACCTGACGATTATTTTTGCCCGTGAAAACGACGGGCGTATTCTTTCGCCTGTTCGACGGTTTGCACTCGGTTACGCGCCCACTCTAACAAGATTCGATCGATGTATTTAAAGTATACTTTTCCGGCAAAAACTGCTTCTTTCAGGGCGGCGCGAATGAGCGGTTCCGGATAACGGTCCTCGTCGAGCCACTGCACGATCGTTTCGCATTCCATCGGGGAAAGCGGTCTGCCGAATTCTTTTTCGAAGACGGTAAACAGATCGTCCGCCGCCTTGGCGGACGGAGCGGCCGCCGATCCGATACCGGCCGGCCGGTCAGGCGCCTTGTCGTCCTTCCCCGTTTCGTGCGCCTCAAGCGCCGCGATTTTCCGGAAAAACGGCTCGATGCGGTAGACTTCATAATGAACGTCGCGTTCCGGATCGAGCCGCTGCTCGATTTCGACCAAGCCTTCCTTAACGAGTCGCTCCAGCGATGCCATCACTTCGTCAGGCCCGGCGCTCAGTCGGCCGGTCAGCTGTTCCGGCGTCGGGAACTCGACGCCGTCGACGGTTCGGAACACCAGCAGGTGCAAAAGCACCATCACGTCCAGTTCTGAAAGCCGAAGCCTGCGATAGGCCTTGAAGACGGCGGCGGGAATCGTCACGGTTTTGTCCAGCCATCCCGCAGCCAGCCCGTCTTCGTAACGACCGGAATGCGTGCGGACCTCCATCGGTCTTTCAACCTTTCAGTCGAGTAAACGTATCGTTTCCAGCCAACGACCGTCCTCAAACCGATAGTAATCATAAAACGACCGTTCACGCCCGTCGCGTTCGGCGCGATAATAGACCTCCCAAACGTACTCGCCTTGATAAATGCCCGGCAAAACGCGAATGACGCGCGCTCCGGGCACCCGGTCGGCGACCGCGCGGCGGACGTCGTCCTCACCGACGCCTTCGTCGGCATATACGGCGTGCGTCACCGTCGGCGTCGCCCACGTGACGGTCCGGCGGCCGTCCCGTGTTTGTCCGAAAGCGACCAGAACCGGTTCGTCGCCGAAAAATACGGATGTTCTCTCGATGTCGGCGATGAGGCCCGTCGCTTGAAGCCGATTCAACGCGCTGCGTTCGAAAGCGTCCACCGGCGCACGGATCGTCCGATATGTCGAAACGGTGAACGCCGCGGCCAACATCGCCGCCGCCAGCACCCCGAGTGTCCATTTTGCGCCCGGCTTCATCGCCGTCACCCTTTCGAAGCGCCCGTCAACCGGGCGAATCGCGCCTCCGCTTCCGCACGGATGCGTTCTTCGTCGAGCCGTACGCACATCCGACCGCGAACAACCGCTTGGCCGTCGATCCAGACGTCCGTCACGTCGGCGCCGGATGCCGCGTAGACGAGATGCGACACGACGTCCGACCGCGGATAGAAATGGGGCTGTTCCGCGTCGACGGCGATGATGTCGGCTTTCATGCCCGGCGCGAGTTTGCCGACGTCGTCCAGCCACAAAGCACGCGCGCCGTCGACGGTGCCGAGTCTCAGCGCTTGAAAGGCGCCGACCGCGGTCGCGTCGCCGGTCGTCGCCTTGGCGATCAGCGCGGCGAGCCGGATTTCTTCAAACATGTCGAGATTGTTGTTGCTGGCCGCGCCGTCGGTGCCGAGGCCGACGGTCACGCCCGCGCGGAGCAAATCGACGAGACGCGCGAATCCGCTGGCCAGTTTCAGGTTGCTGCCGGGATTGTGGGAGACGTGAACGCCGTACTGCGCCAGCATTTCGATTTCTTTGTCCGTCAGGTGGACGGCGTGCGCCGCCAGACACGGCCGCGAAAACAGCCCGATGCGGGCCATATGTTCGACAGGCCGAAGCCCATACTTTCGCTCGTGTTCTTCCACTTCCCGCCGGGTTTCGGACAAATGGATGTGAACCGGCAAGTCCAGCTCGTGCGCGGCTTCCACGATCCGTTCGATGTACTCAGGAGGACATGTGTAAGGAGCGTGCGGCGCGAGCATCGTTGTAATCCGGCCGTCCGCGGCTCCGTTCCATTGCCGCGCGAACCGGACGGCGTCGTCCAGTTTCGCCCGTTGCACCTCCGGCGGGCAGAGGCCGATCACCCCGCGGGCAAGCGCTGCGCGGATGCCGGACTCGGCGACCGCCTCGGCGACCCGGTCCATCTGATCGTACATATCGGCAAAACACGTCGTGCCGCTTTTCAACATTTCGACGATGGCCAGCAGTGTCCCCCAGTAAACATCGTCGCCCGTAAACCGCGCTTCCGCAGGCCACATTTTTTTTTCCAGCCATTCGCCGAGCTCCATGTCGTCGCCGTACCCTCTTAAAAGCGACATGGCGGCGTGCGAATGCGTATTGACCAACCCGGGCAAAAACCACTTACCCCGCCCGTCGACGATTTCATCGAACTCGCCGGTCGGCCGTTCGGGGCCGATCCATTCGATGCGGCCGTCGGCGACGCTCATGTAGCCTTCAACGACCGGACGCCGCTCGTCCATCGTGATGAACGTGCCGCCTGCAAACAGAACGCGCGCCATTGCCGTTTCCACATCCTTTCCCATTGCACCCGAACGCGGCTGAATTTCACTTTACGCCGTTTTCGGCGTGAAATCAAGGTTGCCAACCCGGACGCGCTGTGATATTTTAATCTTCGATCGGCAACAACAAAAGGATCGGGGGCGCACGTCGTGCTCGTGTTCAAAAAACGGAAAGACACCGATTTTCTTCAGTTGCTCCTTCAGTCGGCCGAAAACGCGCTGAACGGCGCCAGACTGTTCCGACAGGCGATGGAGGGCGCGGCGCCCCCGTCGAATTATCTCGATCCCATCAAATCGCTCGAAAGCGAAGGCGACCGCATCACCCACCGCATCTACCGCGGCCTCGCGCAGGTGTTCATCACGCCGCTGGACCGGGAAGACATTCTCGAACTCGCCGTCCGTATCGACGACGTCATGGACGGCATCGAAGCGTCGATCGCCCGGTTCGACTACATGCAGATCGAACAGCCGAACGGCTATATGCGCGATTTCGCTCACGTTCTCGTCGAATCGTGCGAACATATCGTCGAGGCGTTTCGGTTGCTGGCAAGAAAAAAATACTTGCAGATCCGCGAACATACGGTCCGCATCAACGACCTGGAAAACGAAGCGGATCGCCTGATGCGGGAAGGGATCCGCGACATTTTCACCAAGCCGAGCGATCCCTATCGCGATTTTAAGCTGAAAGAACTTTACGAACGGCTTGAAGAAACGACCGATTGCTGCGAAGACGTCGCCGACATTTTGGAAAGCGTGGTTCTGAAATATGCCTGACATCAGCTTGCTCGTCGTCCTCGTGTTGGCGCTCGCCCTCTTTTTCGACTTCACGAACGGCTGGAACGACTCCGCCAACGCCATCGCCACCGTCGTGGCGACGCGCGTGCTCAAACCGCTGCACGCCGTGCTGCTGGCGGCGGCGCTTAATCTAGCCGGCGCGTTTGCATTCACCGGCGTCGCCAAAACGATTTTCAAAGGAATCGCCGATCCGTCGCGTATGTCCGATCTATACGTCGTCGCCGCCATCTTGATCGGTGCGATCGCCTGGAACACGCTCATGACGTTGCTCGGCCTGCCGATCAGCGCCTCCCACGCGCTCATCGGCGGAATCGTCGGGGCGGCCTATGCCTACGGCGGCGCCGGAGTGCTCGTCGCCAAAGGCATTTACATGACGTTGCTCGCGATGCTCGTGTCGCCGGCGATCGGCATCGCCGCCGCCTATGTGCTGATGCGCCTGCTGAACGCCGCGTTCGCCCGCGTTCCGCATTCGCGCGTGCGGAAAACGTTCGGATGGCTTCAGCTGCTGTCGGTTTCGTTCATGTCGTTCAGCCACGGCACCAACGACGCGCAGAAAACGATGGGCATCATGATGATGGCGTTGACGATCGGCGGACTGGCGCATACCGGTTCCGACATCCCCGCGTGGGTCAAAGTGTCCGCAGGACTGGCCATCGCCATCGGCACCGCCGTCGGCGGATGGAAAGTCGTCAAGACCATGGGCTTGCGCCTGAGCAAACTCGAACCGATTCACGGCTTTGCGGCGGAAACCGCGGCGGCGACCATTCTGACGACCGTCTCGAAGCTCGGCATTCCGGTCAGCTCGACGCACACGATCACCGGTTCCATTATCGGCGTTGGCCTTTCCCGCGGATTGTCGTCCGTGCGCTGGGGCGTCGCCGGCAAAATCGTCTACGCCTGGGTATTGACCTTGCCGGGAACGGCCGTCCTGTCGTTCGTCGTCTACGAAGCGATCCGCTGGCTACGCCAATTCTAGAGCCTGTGCGATCAATTTAAATAATAAGCCAAACTCTGGAGATCCGCTGTGAAATCGGCATGATGAACGCGGACATGCGGCGGCACGCGCAAGACAACGGGCGCGAAATTCAAAATCGCGTCGACGCCCGCCTCGACGAAACGGTTCGCGACGGACTGCGCTTCGGAAGCGGGAACGGTGATGATGCCGATCCGGATGTTTTTCGCCGCAACCGTCGCCGCAAGCTCGTCCATCGGCAAGATCGTCAGGTTGTTGATCTTCTGGCCGATTTTTTCCGGAGCCGCGTCGAATACGGCGACGATTTTCATATTGTCGCGTAGATAGGCGTTGTAATTGCAAAGCGCCCGACCGAGGTTGCCCGCTCCGACGAGTCCGACCGCGATCGTCCGGTCCAGTTTTAGAATTTGCCTGATCTTTTCGATCAAATAAGAAACGTCATAACCAATCCCCTTTTTTCCGAATTCCCCAAAATATGCGAGATCCTTGCGGATTTGCGCCGGATTCAGATCCAGCTTGCGGCCGAGTTCCTTCGACGAAATCGTCCGCACGCCGTTGCGCCGCAATTCCTCGAGATGTCGTAAATAAATCGGCAGCCGGCGTACGACCGCCTCCGAAATGCGTTCGGTTTTCATAAAGACTCCCCTTTCAGCCATTCGGCGACGCGCGCGGCGATCCGCCGCGTCGGCAGCGCTTCGACAGTCGGTTCGGGAAGCGACCGCAAAAAATATTTTCCGTACCGGGCTTCCAGAACGCGGGAATCGTACACGATCGCGACACCTCGGTCGGTCGAGCGCCGGATCAGCCTGCCGAATCCCTGTTTGAACCGAATGACGGCCTGTGGAACCGAATAATGAAGAAACGGATCTTTGTTCATCCGTTTCAGCCATTCCGCCTTCGCCTCGGCGACGGGATGACGCGGCGGCTCGAACGGCAGCCGGACGATGGCCAGGCAGCTGAGCGCCCCACCGGGAATGTCGACGCCTTCCCAAAAACTGCTCGTCCCCAGAAGCACCGAACGGCTGCATTCCTGAAACAGGCGGACGAGCTGGCTGCGGCTGGCGCCGTCGACGCCCTGGCCGAACACCCGAATGCCGTGCGGCGCAAGCCTGCGATCCAACTCGTCGTACACGTCGCGCAACATCCGGTACGACGTGAACAGAACGAGCATGCGGCCCCCGGTCGTCAGGGCGGTCTCGGCGAGCGATTCCGCCAGTCGTTCGACAAATGCGGGATCCGGGCGAACGCCTCCGATTTTCGGAAAATCGTTCGGAATGATCACGAGCGACTGCTCGCGGTAACAAAACGGTGAAGACAGCCGGACGACGCGAACCGATTCTGCAAAAACCGGATCGTCCGCCGCCAGCCCCAGCCGCTCGCGTACGTAATCGAACGAATCGCCGACGGTCAACGTCGCCGACGTCAGCACGACGCTGTCTTTGGCCTCAAATACGTTCTCCCGCAACAAGTCGCCGACATCGACAGGAACGGCCGTCGCCGCGACGTTCGTCCATTTTCCACGCGACGAAAAAACGCCCTCGAGCCAATATACATACCGTTCGTCGTCAAGCGCGATCAAAAAAGCCAAATCATCCCTCAAACGGACGAGCTCCTTGGCGATCCCCGCTACATCGACGGCCAGCCCACTCGTCGCGGAAGGTTCAAGCTCCTGCCGCAGCGCTTCGGACAACCGCGACAGCCCGTCCGCCAAACTGTCGATCGTTTCTAGAAACGCATTCACCTGGCGAACGGTCTCGTTCCAATCCGGCGGGAGCGCGTCGCGTTTCCAGCGCACGAGGCATTCCCCGGATTCCGAACGAGCCGAAATCGCGTCGGAAAGCCATCCTTCCCACCGCCGGATCAGCGCCTCCCATTGAGCGCTCGCCTCTACAACAAGGCTTTCCAGATGATCAAGCGTTTCCTCCAAGCGTTCTTTATCTATTTCATATAATTCTTTCATTCTGATCCGCAAAAGCGGCAAAAATCCGGTTCTCGCGTCCTTGTAAAGGCGTGCGAACAAGGCGGAAAAGTCGCGCGCCGACACCGCTCGACCGAAATGCCGCGAAGCCGTCTCCTCGAGATGGTGCGCCTCGTCGACGATCAACCGCGAGTAAGAAGGCAACACACGGCGATCAACCTGAAAATCGGTCAAAAGCAGCGCATGGTTGGTCACGATGATGTCAGCCCGCTGAGCATCGTGCCGCGCGCGGTGATAATAACACATCCGAAACCAAGGGCAGGCACGGTTAAGACAAGAATCCGCATCACTTTCTATAGATTTCCATAATTGACGCCCTTGCGAGTCGAGCGACAGTTCTTCCACGTCGCCGGTTTCGGTTTCCGTAAGCCAAACGATAAGTTGTGCGGCCAGCATACGGTCTTCCGCGGTTTCGAATTCGGCCGCCGTCGCCTTCCATTCCCATTTGCGAAGGCAAAGATACCGGTTGCGGCCTTTGAGCACGGCAGCCCGAAACGGATGCGGAACGACGTCCGCAAGCAGCGGCAAATCGCGCCGGCGGAGCTGTTCCTGTAGATTGACCGTATGCGTCGATACGACGACCTTTTCCCCGGTGCCCAACGCATGAAATAACGCGGGAACGAGATAACCGAGCGTCTTACCTGTGCCGGTTCCCGCTTCGACAAGCAAGAGTCCGCCCTCTTCGAGAACCGACGCAACCGCTTCGGCCATCTGGTCCTGGGAACGGCGTTCCTCATATGCGTCGAACCGCGTGCGCAGACGCTCTTTGACGTCCCGATAAAACTCCGCGAACGAACCGTCGAGCGGCAAACGGTCTTTCTCGACGTCATCCTGCACCTCGTCGTTTCCCCATTCGCCGACGGCAAAAGCAAAATCGCGGAAAACACGAAAACCCGGCACGTCTTCCATTTCACGGCGGAGACTTGCCATTTCATTCCAAAACCAAGCAAAATCCGATCCTTCGCCTCTGAACAGCTCGGCGATCCTGCGCACTGCCGTCAAAGGCAGCGCGCGCATTTTGTCAAGACACGCCTTCCAGACGCCCGCCGTCGCCTCCGCATCAGGGCCTGCACGATGCGGCCGCTCGTGCGGAATCCCCAATTTACCGGCAACGTACGCCAGCGACCGCTCCGCCCATGTCGGAAACAGCACGCGCACGAAATCGGCCGTATCGAGCGAACGGCCCGCCCAAGCAAAATAACCATTTTCTTCCATTTCACGACACAAAAACTTAAGATCGAATCCGACGTTATGACCGACCAGCACCCGGTCCTCGAGCAGCGGAAGCACTTTCGGCAAAAGTTCCGCCATGGCCGGAGCGTCGCGAAGATCGGATTCGGCAATGCCGGTTAGCCGCGAAATCCGCGCGGGCAGCGGCCGTTCGGGACGGACGAACGAAACGAACCGACCGACGACGTCGACGCCGTCCATCAGGACCACGGCCAGCTCGACGATACGGTCGTTATCCGGATCGAATCCGGTCGTTTCGACGTCCAACACGGCGTACTTCATCGCTCCCGCCATCCCCCGTCTTGGTTCAATTCCGCTCCCAGCCATAAGCATACCAAAGGCGGGCGGGAAACGCTACAGGACGGTCGAATGGGGCTCGTCGGACAATACGGAAGCCACCTTATTGTCGCCGTCCATAATCAACACTTTGGGCCGATGCTTCCGCGCCTCCTCGTCGTTCATGACGGCGTACGAAATGATGATCACCGTGTCGCCCGGCTGGACGAGCCGGGCGGCCGCGCCGTTTAACCCGATCATGCCGCTGCCGCGCGGCCCCGGTATGACATACGTCTCCAGACGAGCGCCGTTATGATTGTTAACGACTTGCACCTTTTCGTTCGGCAAGAGATCCGCCATCTCCATCAACTGTTCATCGATCGTGATACTGCCGACGTAGTGCAGATTCGCTTCCGTCACGGTCGCGCGATGAATTTTGGATTTCATCATCGTCCGGAACATGTCGCCGCCTCCCCGGTCCGAAAATCGAGAATCCGATTGTCGATCAACCTCGTTTTTCCGAAACGGACCGCCACCGCGGCGATGATGCGCCCGGCGTCCACGACCGAGGGCGTCTTCACCGGCGACAGCGACGGATATTCGAGCACCTCGACATAATCGATGTCCGCCAGCGGCGCGGTCCGGATTTCTTCTTCCAGCCTCCGTTTCAGCTCTTGTGGAGCGGTCAAACCCTGCGCCAGCCATTCGTCCAAGCGCGACAACGCCCGATAAAGAACCGTCGCCTGCTTTCGCTCTTCGGGCGACAGATACACATTCCGGGAACTGAGCGCCAGTCCGTCGGGCTCGCGCACCGTCGGGCACGCGACGATCTGAACGGGGATGTTCAGATCGGCGACCATTCGTTCGACGACCGCCACCTGTTGGGCGTCCTTGAGTCCGAAATAGGCACGATCCGGCTGGATGATATGGAACAATTTGGCGACGATCGTTGCGACGCCCTCGAAATGCCCCGGTCGGCTCCTGCCGCACAGCGGTTCGCTCAGTTCCGATACGATCACGCGCGTTTTCGGCGGTTCCGGATACATTTCGCGGACGTCGGGCAAAAAGGCGAGATCGACGCCCGCTTCTTCGGCCATCCGCAAGTCGCGCGCTTCGTCGCGAGGATACCGTTCGTAATCTTCGGAAGGACCGAACTGCAGCGGATTGACGAAAACGCTCAAGACGACGAATTCCGTGTCCCGCCGTGCAGCCTTCATGAGGCTGAGGTGACCTTCGTGCAAATACCCCATCGTCGGGACGAATCCGATCGACGGCCTGCCGCCGCCGCGGATCGTCCGCTCACGGTAAGCCTCTACGGCGGCGCGCGCCTCCGCGATCGTCCGCACGACTTTCATCCCGCCTCGCCTCCCGAACGCGCGGAAGACGATTCGAAGCGGAACGATTCTTCATCGGACGGGAATCGCCTGTTCCGCACATCGTCGACGTAGCGCGCGAGCGCGTCCCGGATGCGGGAACCGAGATCTTCGTAACGGCGAACGAACCGTTTCGGCGTATCGTGCGGCGCATAGCCGACGAGGTCGTGAAAGACGAGCACCTGTCCGTCGCACCCGGCGCCTGAACCGATGCCGATCGTCGGCACCGAGACGCGGGACGTCACGCGGCGGGCGACTTCCTCCTCGACGAGCTCCAGCACGATCGCAAACACGCCCGCTTCTTCCAGAGCCAACGCATCATCGAGCAAGCGTTGCTCTTGCTCCGCCGTTTTCCCCTGCACGCGATAGCCGCCGATCCGATAAACCGACTGCGGCGTCAGGCCGATGTGGCCCATCACCGGCACCCCGGCCCGAACGATGGCCCGCACGGCGTCGGCGACTTCCCGACCCCCTTCGACCTTGACCGCATGGCAGCGGCCTTCCCGCATCAGCCGCGCGACGTTGCGCAGCGTCTCGTCTGCGCCGCCATGATACGTCATAAACGGCATATCCGCGACGACGAGCGGTCGCGTCACCGCTCGCGTCACCGCGCGGGTATGGCGGATCATATCGTCCAGCGTAACGGGCAACGTTGATTCGTAGCCGAGCACGACATTACCCAGCGAATCGCCGACCAGCAGTACATCGACGCCCGCCTCTTCCGCGAGTTTTGCCGTCGGATAATCGTATGCCGTCACGACGGCGATCGGCACGCCGTCGCGTTTCATTTTCCGCAGCGTCGCGGTCGACACCGTCTTCGCACTCATGAACCCGCCTCCCGGAACGCAAATAAAAAAACCTTTCAGCGTCCCGGACGGGACCCGAAAGGTTCGCGCACCGTCAAGCTCGAACGCCGAAACTTTCCTTTCCGTCCCGGTCCCGGCTCGCGGCGCGCATAGCGCCGGTTCGGGCTACGGGCGAAAAGCCGTCGTTTCCGCGCGAACTTGAAAACAGATTCGCGGTGAATCTCATCGAGTGCGGTTCGTCCGGGACGATATCGCCTCTTGAAGGTATTATACCCCATCCGTGAGCAGTTCCACAAGCATGCCGAGCGGAAAATACCGACAAACACCTCCCTATGCATATGCGTTATTGATTCTTTTCAGAAACTGTGGTAGGAATGATAGAGAAAGCGGGGGATGCCGATTGGCCCGGATCGAATCGGGAATTCCGTCGTTAGTCCTGACGCTGTTGGGACTTTTAGCCTATGGGTCGATCGTCCTGAATCGGGAAATGTTCTTGTTGCTGTCGCTGAACGTTTTCTTGTTGCAAGCCGTCTTCTTTTTGCTGGACAAGCGAAAAAGTTTTCTTCTCCTCGCGGTTTACCTGTTCCTTCTCTGTTTCTACTATGTGTGGAAGGCCTTTACCATACCCGCCGATCTTCGGCCGCAAGGTCAGTGGATCGTCGAACAGTTGGTGTTCAGCCTCACGACGATCGCAGGTTGGCTACTTTCGAAAACGGTCCGTCAATGGATGGATGAAACGGAAAATTTGAGATTAAAGCTCAAAGAATTAGGCAAAGTCGATGAAAAGTTCGACGTTTTCACTTTTCAGGAGTTCGTCGAAAAAGCTAAAATGCTGTTCCACGGCGCCTTGCGTCGAAACGAACGGTTGATCAGCCTCATCGTCGCCTTGCCGGCAGAGCTGGACGACTATAAGCTGAATGTCTCGTTTGAGAAACTATGTGAAACATGGAAACAATGCGTGCGCAGTTACTACGACGTCGTCGGCATGTTGGACAACCGTCGGCTGATCATCCTGTTGTCGAACGCTCAGCCGGAAACGGTGGAACGCGTCGTCGACCGCTTTTACCGAAAATGGAACGGCGGATTTCCCGTCGAAATCCGATATCAAGAGTGGAATTTCAAAGACTGGGAAAGCGTTGAACGCGAACTGACTATCTGGAAAGGAGAAAAAACTTCTCAATCATGACGGTCATATTGGTATTCTTTTATATATCGTCCGGTTTTTTTTGGCTGTTGTTGCTGTACCATTGCGTTTTGGCCGTCGCAGGCATATACGAACGGCTCACCCCGAGCCGCTATCCGATCCCCGAGCGCTATCCGAGCGTCGCGTTGCTGATTCCCGCCTACAACGAAAGCCTGGTGCTGGCCGATACGTTGGAAGCGATGCGAAAACTCCGCTATCCGGGAAAACTCGACATCTATGTGCTGAACGACGGTTCGACGGATCATACGGCGGAAATCGCCCGATTTTACGCAGAACAAGTGCCCTTCATCCACTGCATCGATGTGCCGCCCGGCCAGCCGAAAGGCAAAGCGCGCGTCCTCAATTACGGCATTTCGGTTACCGACTCGGACTATGTGGCGGTGTTCGACGCCGACAATCGCCCGGCTCCCGACTGTCTGATGAAACTCCTCCACGCCGCTGTCTCGACGCCGAAAGCCGTCGGTGCGGTCGGCCACGTCCGGACGCTGAACGAGTCGCGCAATTTCTTCACGCGATGCATCGCACTCGAATTTTCGACGTTTCAGCTGTTGATGCAGGCGGGAAGATGGCGGTTGTTCCGGCTAGGATCGTTGCCCGGCACCGTCATGGTCGTACGCCGGGACGCGCTCATCGCAGCGGGCGGATACGATCCGAACGCGTTGGCCGAAGACGCCGACCTATCCATCTCGCTGAATAAGCGCGGAGGCCAATTGGTGGTCGTCCCGGAAGCCGTCTCATGGGAAGAAGAACCGGAGACGTTTTCCGTCTGGTTTCGTCAGCGGACGCGATGGATGGAGGGCAATTTTTATTTAATCGCCAAATCTTTGCGCCACGCCCGAGAGTTCCGCGGCAGAGCGGCGATCGACGCCGTTCAGCTTCTTTCGATTTATATCCTTGGCGTTTTGATGATGACCTACTCCAACATTTGTTTCTTATTGGGACTCACCGGTCTGTTCGCGGCGCCGTCGAATTTGCCGTTGCTTCTTTTCTGGTTCGATTCCTGGTTTATTCTGTTTCTTCAACTTTTGTCCGCCCAAATGCTGGACAAACCGCGCTTTCGGGCCGTCGATCTGGCCGTCGCGCTGGCGATGTATTTTACCTATGCGCAGCTTTGGTATCTCGTGCTTCTCCGCGGCGCTTGGCGCTATCAGAAGCGCAAACGCAAACCAATCGTTTGGGATAAAACGCAACGTTTCGGCAAAGGTCTTGACGTTTCCGCCTGACGGTCCGCTCAACCTTCGGCTTCGCGACATTGTTCGCATTCTCCGGACACGACGCGCTCGACTGTTCCATCTTCGAGACGGATTTCCAAGGCACCCGACGGGTCAAGGCCAAGCGCGACGCCCTTGACGGTCCGGTCCGCCGTCCGAACGGCAACCCGCTTGCCGACGGTCGCCGAATACGCATCCCATAACGTGCGGAACGGCTCGAACCCTTCAGTGAGATACAGTTCGTACATCCGCTCGAATTCGCCTAAAAATCCCGCCAACAGCTCCGCTCGCGACAGCCGCCGCCCAGCCTCCTTCGACAGCGACGTCGCCGTATGCCGGATCGGCTCGGGAAACCGGTCCGGATCGGCGTTGACGTTGACGCCGATGCCGACGACGACGTGGCGGACGCGCTCGTCTTCCGCGCTTGATTCGAGCAGGATGCCCGCGGCTTTCCGATCGCCGACGAGCAGATCGTTCGGCCATTTCAGCGCGGCCGACACGCCGGCCAGAAAACGGACCGCCCTACACAGCGCGACGGCCGTCACGAGCCCCAACTGGGGAATCCGGTAAACGGGGATGTTTGGCTTTAAAATGACGCTGAACCAAAGCCCCGTCCCCGGCGGGGAATGCCACGACCTTCCCATTCGCCCCCTTCCCGCCGATTGCCGGTCTGCGACGACGACGGCTCCCTCGCCTGCGCCTTCACGGATCCAGGCGGCGGCGACGTCCTGCGTGGAAGGCGATTCCTCCAGGCAAAGCAGTTGCCTGCCGAACACACGCGTGTCCAGCCGGCTCAAGACGTCGGCTTCGGTCAGCCGATCAGGCGCATCCGCCAGAAGATAACCGCGCCGCGGCGCGGTTTCGAACCGATACCCCTTCTCCTCGAGGCGGCGGACATATTTCCAGAGCGCCGACCGGGTCACCCCGAACAGGCGGCCGATCTCGGCGCCCGACACCCATCGTCCGGCGTTCTCGACAAACCACGCCTCGACGGCTTCCAGACGGTCGTCGGCGCGTCTCACCTGCTTTCCCCCCCTTCGCCCGCTCCTACCTTGCGGAGCGCGGCTTCAAGCAACGCTTCCCGCTCGTTGGCCACCCGCCCGAGCGCCGCGTCCAACGTCAGTTCGTCCAAAAGCCGCCCCAGCCATCGCCCCGGCGGGCGATGGAGGAGCCGCATCAAATCGTCGCCGCCGACGGCCAAGTCCTCTCTACGGGCGACCCGCATGCCGAGCGTCCAAGCCTCCCCGTTTTCCAATACCTGCTCAACGTCGCCTTCGGCGAGCCGGCCCTGCGCGCCGGCTCGGACCGCCCCGGCCGCGCGCGCCCATTCCAGCCAGCCGGACGCCGCGCGTTCTCCATGTCGAAGCACGGCGGCCGTCCAACGTTCGCGCAGATCGCCGGACGACGCCGTTTTCGCGCCGCCGGGCTGTATGCCGCCGAGCGCCCGGCCGAACGCGAGAATAGAGGAGATCGATTCAATCTTGTCCAACGAAAAACGAAGACGGCGCATGGCGGCAACCGCGCGTTCCGCCGTCGCGCCGAGCCCGATCCAGATCGCCGCCCAGCGCGTCTCCGGACGCGAAAGAGCGCCGATGAACGAACACTCCGAGGGCAGCGCCAGCCACGCCTCGTCGGAAAAACCGAGCGGTTCGCGAAAGTGCCGAAACAACCCGCTTTCGGCCAAAACCGCAACTCCGCGGGTCGGGTCGCGCCCTTCGAACGTTTTTTCCAACTCCGTCCGAACGCGTTCCATCGCGATGTGTTCCAGAAGCGGCGCGTTTGCCAGAAGAGCGTTCCACGTGTTCGGCTCGATCGAAAGGCCGAACTCGCAGGCAAACCGGATGCAGCGCAACATGCGAAGGGCATCCTCGCGGAACCGTTCCTCGGGAGAGCCGACCGACCTGAGCACGCCGGCTTCCAGGTCGCGTTTTCCGCCGAACGGGTCGATCAATCGGCCGTCGGCATCCATCGCCATGGCGTTCAGGGTGAAATCGCGCCGCCGCAAATCCTCGTACAGGTCGGAGACGAATTCGACGGACTTCGGACGGCGGAAATCCTCGTATTCGGATTCTTTCCGGAACGTCGTCACCTCAAAGGCATGGCGGCGCATCAAGACCGTCACCGTCCCGTGCCGGATGCCCGTCGGCACCGTGCGCGGGAAGGCGCGGACGATCTCTTCCGGTTTGGCCGACGTCGCGATGTCGATGTCGTGAACGGGTCTTCCGGCCACACGGTCGCGCACGCAACCGCCGACAAAATAGGCCTCATGGCCGAACCGTTTCAAGGTTTCCAGCACTTGCCGGCCTTCCGACCAGAGCGTCGATTCCGTATTGTCCAGAACGATCCCTCCTCTGACGTCAGCATTCCGGTTCAGGAAGCAGGTCGAGCCCGAGGATGCGCCGGTAGACGTTTTCGTACTGAATCGCCACGCGTTCGCCGCAAAACCGGCTGCGCGCGACGTCGATCGCCTTGCGCGACATCCGGCGGTACAGGTCGCGGTCCTCCAGCAGGCGAATCACGTAAGAAGCCATGGCGTCCGTATCGCCGACCGGTGCGAGAAAACCCGTCTCGCCATGCACCACTACCTCCGGCAACCCGCCCGTCCGCGAGCCGACGGTCGGAACGCCGCAGGCCATCGCCTCCAGGGCGACGAGGCCGAAGCTTTCCTTCTCCGACGGCAAAAGCAAGACGTCGGCCAAGGACAGCACCTGGGCGACGTCGTCCCGCTTGCCGAGATACAAGACGCGGTCTTCGAGCCCCCGCTCGCGGATGAGCGAACAGACGACCGACAGCTCCGGGCCTTCCCCGGCCAGTACGAGGCGGGCCGGCATGACGGCGTTTACTTTTTCGAAAATGTCGACGACATCGGTCGCACGTTTGACCGGCCGGAAATTCGAAATGTGCAGCAACACCGCTTCATGAGGTTCGGCAAACTCCCTGCGCCACAAAGCGACGTCGTGCGGGTAATAAACGCGCGAATCGACGAAATTGTAAATCCGGTCGATCGACCTTGAGACACCGAGCGTCAAGCGCGTCTGCCGGATCAAATCGTCGGAAACGGCCGTTACAGCGTCGCTGCGGTCGATCGCGTACCGGATCAGATCGCTGAGCGACGGGTCTTGGCCGAGAATCGTAATATCCGTCCCGTGCAACGTCGTCACGACTTTCAAACCGCCGCCGACGATCTCACGGGCGAGCAGCGCGCACAGGGCATGCGGAACGGCATAGTGGACATGCAGAAGATCAAGCCCGCGCATCTGCGCCACCTGTGCCATTTTGCTGGCCAACGACAAATCGTACGGCGGATACTTGAACACATAATAGTCGCAGATTTCGACTTCGTGGTAATAAATATTTTTATAAAATGATCCAAGTCGAAAAGGAAGACTATAGGTAATAAAATGGACTTCGTGGCCCTTTTCGGCGAGCAGCTTGCCGAGTTCGGTCGCCACGACGCCGGAACCGCCGAGCGTCGGATAACACGTGATTCCGATCCGAAACGTCTCCGGCATGGCCGTCCCCCCTTCAGAGCCGTTCGACGCGCACCGGACCTTTGGCCGCAAATCCTTCGGCATACTCTGCCGAGATGAGGCGGCCGACCGACCGGTCGCGCGTTTCGACGAAGTCGAGATACCCGGTGTTAAGCGGCGTCGCGACATAGCGCCCGTCCGTTCCGGGCGGCGTAAACTGGCTTTCGTAGCACCGGAGCGCCCGCCGCTTGATTTCGTAGACGTCCGTCACGTCGACGGCGATGTCGGGATGCGCCCAACCGTTGATGAAATAAAAATAAAGCCGCCCGACTTCAAACGGTTCGACGTCGGGCAGATACCGCCGAAGTTTCGCGCTGAACACCGCCTCTTCCGTAATCCGCGAGCACGCGACATGATCGGGATGCCGGTCGTCCCAATGCGGCGCCAACACGACGCGCGGCCGAAGCTCGCGAATCGCCCGTACAAGCCGGTCGATCGCCTCCGGCTCGCGCGCAAACGTCCGGTCCGGCAATCCGAGGTTGACGCGGACAGCCAATCCGAGCACGCTCGAAGCGCGCTCGCTTTCGGCCTGGCGGATTTCGGGCGTGCCGTTGGACGACATCTCCGCCTGCGTTAAGTCGACGACGCCGACTCGCAAACCCGCAGCGGCGTATTTGGCCATCAGCCCTCCTGCGCCGATCTCCGCATCGTCGGGATGGGCGGCGACGACGAGCAGGTCGAGTCCCTCCTTCATGCCGATTCCCCCTGGCCGTTTTCGACCGCTTCGCCCGGGGCCCCGACTTCCCCGCGAACGACGTCCCGCCAGGCGAAATCGCCGCGTTCCAGCGCGCGCACCAACAGCTCGGCCGTCGCGATATTGGTCGCCACCGGAACGCCGTGCACGTCGCAGAGCCGAAGCAGCGCCTGGATGTCCGGCTCATGCGGCTGGGCGGTCAATGGATCCCGCAAAAAAATCAGAAGATCGATCTCATTGCGTGCGACAAGCGCGCCGATCTGCTGGTCGCCGCCGAGCGGGCCCGACAGAAAGCAGTGAACCGGCAACCCCGTTTTTTCCATAATCAGCCGCCCGGTCGTTCCCGTCGCAAACAGCCGGTGGCGAGCGAAAACGTGAACGTAGGCGGTCACAAAATCGAGCATGTCGTCTTTTTTCCGGTCGTGCGCGATGAGTGCGATATTCATCATGTACCACGTCGCCTCCGCCGTCGTCCGGAGATCAGTCCAGCAGCGCGTCGAATCCGTAAACAATGCCCGTCAATCCGAATACTTTCCGCACGGCGAGCGCGACGCCCGGCATGTACCCCGCCCGATCGTAGGAATCGTGGCGGATTTTGAGCGTTTGCCCGTAGCCGCCGAACACGACTTCCTGCTGCGCGAAAATACCGGGCAGGCGCACGCTGTGGATACGAAAACCGTGGATGTAGCCGCCGCGTGCTCCTTTTAGCTTTTCCTCTTCGTCCGGATGTCCCTGGCGGAACTCGGGGCGTTGCCGCGCGATGCGCTCCGCCGTCTCCAGCGATGTTCCCGACGGGGCGTCCAGCTTCTGGTCGCCGTGATATTCGATGATTTCAACATGAGGAAAATATTTGGCGGCCTGCTCGGCAAACCGCATCATCAGCACCGCGCCGATCGAAAAATTCGGCGCGACGACGCCGCCGATTCCTTTTTGCCGGCAAAGCGCGTCCAATTCCGCGATTTGCTCGGCCGACATGCCGGTCGTGCCGATGACCGGACGAACGCCGAGGCGGATGGCTGTTTTCGCGTTTTCGAACACCGCACGCGGGGTTGTGAAATCGACCAATACTTCCGCTCCGGATTCCAAAAGAGCAAGTTCCAGATCGTCCGTCAGCGCGACGCCGCAAGGCGGTTTGCCGACGATCGCGGCCGCATCCAGGCCGACGCGTTCGCGGTCGACGGCCGCTACCAACCGCAACCCCTCATCTTCCAGCGCGAGCCGAACGACTTCCCGCCCCATCCGGCCGCAAGCACCCGTCACCGCCACGCGGATCGGTTCAGTCCGAACGCCGTCCATCGGGATCCACGTCCTTTCTTGTCCATCGGTTCGCGTCGCGGGTGCGGAATTTTTCCATCACCCGGTCGTGCGCCTCCGTCAGATCGATGCCGAGCGAATTGGCGAAACAGATCAGGATGAAAAGCAGATCGCCGAGCTCCATCTCGACAGAGTTTTCCGGCTCGTCCGGCTTTTTTGGCTTTTCTCCGAACCGATGGTTGATCTCTCTTGCCAACTCGCCGACCTCTTCCGTCAGACGGGCCAGCATCGTCAACGGCCGGAAATATCCTTCTTTAAATTGGGATATGTATTCATCCACTTCCTGCTGCATGCGCCGAAGAGTTTTTCCTTCCATGCATGCACCGTTCCCTTCCCGCCCGACTCGCTGTCCGTTCAAACACCATTATAACAGGACGTCCTCCCTCGTCAAAAAACGGCGCCTGCTGCGGCCGCCGCAAAATCACCACGTAGGGGAACCCGCGTAAAACTGGTATACTGGTAAAAGGCGCTGCATACGCCGACGGGGAGGGTCTTTCGGTGAAACAAGCTGTCGAACATCTCCGCAACGCGGTTCCGATCGCATTCGGCACCGCCCTATACGCATTCGGGCTTCATTACTTCGTTATTCCGAACGAGCTGATGGAAGGCGGCGTCACGGGTATCGCCGTGTTGCTGTATTACGCATTCGGCCTGTCGCCGGCCTGGATGACGCTTGTGCTGAACATCCCTTTGTTTTGGATCGGATGGAGAGTGCTCGGCAAAGGCGCTATGGCTTATACTGTGTTCGGCACGCTGTGCGTCGCGTTTTTTTTGTGGGTGACGGAACGTCTGGTCGGCGTAGGCCTGGTGGAGCCGTTCAAAACGTCGGATTATTTGCTGGCGGCGCTCTACGCGGGGCTTGCGCTGGGAACAGGCATCGGCATCGTGTTCCGGTTCGGTGGCACGACCGGCGGCGTCGATATCATCGCCCGCGTCCTGCACAAATGGAAAGGCTGGAGCATGGGGCAGATGATCCTCGTCATCGATTCGGCCGTCATCGGTTCATCTTTGCTCTATTTGCCGAAAGAAAAAGTACTCTACACGCTCGTCGCGGTGTTCGTCGCCACCCGCGTCATCGACTATATCGCCCAGGGCGGCTACGAGGCCAAGGCGTTTACCGTCGTGACGGACCGGGCGGACGCGATCGCCGAGCGCATCCTGCACGAGCTCGACCGCGGCGCGACGCTATTGCCCGCCGTCGGCGCCTACTCGGGCAAAAACCGACACATCGTCTATTGCGTCGTCTACCGCCACGAAGTGCGCCGACTTCGGCAAATCGTCCGGGCCGTCGATCCCGGCGCGTTCATCATCATCAGCGACGTCGCGGACGTGCTCGGCGAAGGCTTCCGGCCGGAATGACCGCGGCGAATTTTCTTGCCGTATCGTCGACAGTCCTATCCCCAGACTCGGCGTCATCCGTTGCGGTCCGCGCCTTTGCCGCGCACGGGAACGACGTCCTGTCCCCCCCGATACATACGGTACGCAGTATATGCAAGCGCAGCCAGGATTGCCGCAAATATCGAAGCCGCCCCGATGATATTCGTCGTTTCACCGTCTGAAATCGAGGGAGGCGCGAACGCGTCGCGGTCGTCTTCCTCTCCGAAGATCACCAATACGGCCTTGCGCAGTTCGGCCGCGTCGCGGTCGACGTCCTGCAGGGGAACCGCGCCGTCGGCCAGTTTTCGATCAAGACCGGCAAGTAGCCTGCGAATATACGCCATCATTTCCGGCTCGGTACCGGCGGCCAACAGCGCCGGTTCCAACAGGCGAACGATCGCGGCAAGTCGTACAACCGCTCGGAACGCGGACGTCCGATCGGCGTCGTGTACGGCGTCCGCCAGCCGATCGAGTTCGCCGCGCACCGGTCGTATATATTGTTTCCAAAGCGGAACGCGATGCCCCGCAACCGCGTCGGCCGCCAGCCGCACGCTCGCCGCAGCCGACAGTGCCTCCTGAGCGTCCACACCCGCCTTCAGAGCGCGTTCCCCGCGGTCGATCGCCTTATCGACCGCGTCCATCGCCGTGGAAAGGTTAGGGCGTTCCACCCTCACTTCGGCCGCCAGCAATCGGACAAGTCGGGCCTGGGCCAACGCTCTCTCCCGTTCGCGGCTGCGAACGACGTCGTACCAGTTGTTTGCCGCCTGCTCAAACCGGACGACCGTATCGCCTTCTGTCGCCGACGCCCGGAAGTCAGGCGTTGCGGCGGCCGCCAGCCAGAACATCGCGGACAGAACGGCCGCCACCCGTAATGCCGCCGTCGGCCGCGCAGCCCACTTGCCGCAAACCATTCGGACATCCCCCCATCATCACGATATGTGGGGATGTCCGCCTCTATACCCGTCCGACGGCGTCGGATCACTTGCCGCTAAGCCGAAGAACGACAGCGACCGCCAAGGACACGGCGCTAAGCGCAATCGTAAACATCGCAATCGCGCGCAGGTCGTCGGTCAAAACATCGGGCAGCCACGGATACAAACCCAAACCATAATCAACAGCGTCGTTGAGAAAGAGGCATACGCCGGCGACGAGCGCAGCGCGGTTCGAATAAGTAAAGAAAGCGGCATAGACGCAAGCTTCGAGAACCATCGCAAGATGCGAAACGATGAGCATGACATGTTCAGGCGTCAGCGGGTCGCCCTGGCGCGCCCCTTCGACAATCAGCACTACCGCCCACAGGCCGTATTTGAACGAGGCGATGACGGCGTACGCCTCGATGAAACCGCGGGCCGGCGCGACGAGCGGAAACCGTAAACCGCGCACCCGCTCCCAAAACAACATGCCGGCAGCCGCCGCGAAAAACAAGCTCGCAGTCGGGCTGTCCGGCACGAACGGCAACAGCAGGCCGAGCCGCAAACGGCCTACCGTCTCGATCATTTGATTTTTATACCACCAATATCCGTACGCAGTGCCCGCCGCCTGAACGACCAAGATGGCGGCCAGCACCCGACGGTCCGTCCACACGTCCCGCCAAACGTCGCGCGCCGTCGTCCGAGCCATGGCATTACTCGCCCGCCTCGTCACGACGATTTCTGTTTGGCCAGCCATTCGGCCAGCTGTTCGATGTCGGCATCGCTCAGCCCCTTGCTTTTCAACGCGTCGTACTGCGCGGGCATGACGCCGCTCGGCGTGCCTTTATGAATGATGTCCAAAATGCCCTGTTTGTCGTACTTGTCGCCGATCCCAAGCAGCTTCGGCGCCCCCGGCTTTCCGGCGAGGTCGGCGCCGTGGCACATGACGCACGTCGCCTTCTGGTAAATGGAATAGCCCGGCTCATCCTTGCCGACGATGGCGACCGGCCGCGTGCCGCCGCCTCCCCCGGCCTGGGGCGGCTGTCCCGACTGCTTCTGCTCTTTAAGCTCCTGCTCGCGCTGAATATGTTCAGGCGTAATGCCCTTGGTCGCAAGCTCGTGTTTGTAGTGGTCCCATGCCACGACCGTGAGGTGAATCATCGCCAAGAGCGAGAGCAGCATGACCGACGAGGCGATCGGCCGGCGGTAAAACCGGCGTTCCGGCCCGCGGTCGAGAAACGGTGCGAGCAACAGGGCGAGAAACCCGAGCGCCGGTAGCACGAACGTTCCGAACACGACCCAGTCTTGGGACGTGTACGGATATTTCAGCAGCTGATAAAGAAACAGAAAATACCAGTCCGGCATCGGAATAAAGTCGGCCTTGAGCGGGTCCGCCGGATAGCCGAGCGGCGCCTTTTCCTGCAGCACGAGCAGCAGGAAGCCGACGAGCACGACGACGCCGACCATCCACTCTTTCAGCAGGAAATTCGGCACGAACACTTCCGACTTGCCCGGATACGCGGAAAAATCTTTCGGCGCAATCGGCTTCGTCCGCTTGCGGACGCGCGAGTCGCCGACGTAGACGATTTTTTCTTCGCGATCTTGCCTCTCGTGCGCCACGACGCGCTCCTCCTTCCCCTATGCGGGCCCCGGCGTCGCTTCACAGCGGGCCCGAAATGCCCTGCCGGCGGATCATGATGAAGTGCGCGGCGAGCAGCCCCAGCAAAACGCCGGGCAGGAAAAACACGTGCAACGCGAAAAACCGCGTCAGCGTCTGGGCGCCGACGATATCGCCGCCCTGCAGGAACGTTTTGATGTAAGGTCCTATCAGCGGAACGTTTTGCGCGATCTGAATGCCGACTTTCGTCGCGAAATACGCCTTGTTGTCCCACGGCAACAGATAACCGGTAAACCCGAGCCCGAGCATCACCGCGAAAATCAAGACGCCGACGACCCAGTTCATCTCGCGCGGCGACTTGTAGGAACCGGTGAAAAACACGCGCAGCGTGTGCAGGAACATCATCACGATGACGAGGCTCGCGCCCCAGTGATGCATGCCGCGGACGATCGCGCCGAACGGCACCTGATGTTGCAGATAGTCGACGCTTTTATAGGCGTTCTCGATGTCCGGAACGTAATACATCGTCAGAAACATGCCTGACAAAATCTGAATGACCGTGATGAAAAACGTAAGACCGCCGAAACAGTACACGAACGCGGAAAAATGATGCGCCGGGTTGACATGTTCCGGCACTTCGTGATCGGCCACGTCGCGCCACAGCGGCGTAATGTCCAGCCGCTCGTCGATCCAGTTGTAGATCGCCTTGATCATCTCCGGCTCCCTCACTTCACCCGACGGTTCGGGACGATTTGTCCGAGATAGACCCAGCCGTTTTCCACCTTGACGTCGTACTCGTCAAGCGGCAACGGCGCGACGGCCAGATTTTTGCCGTTAATGTCGTAGCGCGCTTCGTGGCACGGGCAAAAAAACAGATTTGGAAACCGCGCATCGGAATTCCATTGCACTGTACAACCGAGGTGCTTGCAGATCGGCGACAGCGCGTATACTTTCCCTCCCGGATCGCGCGCGATCCAGGCCGCGAACTTCGGTTCGCTGACGTACCAGCCGTCGACCTGCCGCTTCGTGAAATTGACCTCGGTCGGCGTGCCGGTCACCTTGCTTTCCTCGATCACCTTCACCCATTCCGCCTCGCCCTTGGCGCTGATCAGCGGGTCGACGGCGAACCGCAGCATCGGCACGATCGTGCCGGCCGCCATGAATGCGCCGGTGCCGCCGAGCGTATAGCACAGAAACTGGCGGCGGGACATTTCACGTCTCAAGAGAGGCTTCTGTTCGAGGGACTGCTGTTGTTCGTCATCGCGCATGTTCGACGCAAACCCCCTTCACGACATTACCTATATTAGCCGAGGGGGACGGAAGCGTCAAGGACAAAGCCGCTTCGCGGACGCTCCGGACGACCGCCGGCTTTAAAAAGTTGCGTTTTTTGTCACATCTTCGCCCCGCCACAGCCGGCGGATTTCCGCCGCCCAATCCGCACCTTCGCTCGGGCCGACGACGAGATCGGCCGCGACTTCCTCAGCCGCGAGGGAGACGTCGGTGACGACGACGACATACCGGAAGCCCTGAGCGCGGATCGCCCCGCACAGGCCGCGCAGCGCCCTTTTCCAATCCTCGCCTCCGCTTTCGCCGAACACGTAATGAAAGGCCGGGAACGTCACCGTCCGGCCGTAAAAGGCGATCTCCAACGGTTCCAGCCGATCGCGCAGACGCCGCAGCACCTCCGCCGCCCGCCACGGCGGTTCGTCGCCCGCCAGCCCGGTCACCGGAAGCAGGCACGTATCCAGATACGGCCGCCATGCGTCCCAACGATCCCGGTCGATCTCGTTGAATTTCATCTGCCGTTCCTTGCCTTTCCGTTCAATCGGCCCGCCCCGATGCGGCGGCCGCCGAGACCGGTATTTCTTTAAACTTTAATGTAGCATACGCGAGGTCGGACGCGCAAAACGTCAGGCATACAGCCGCTTCAGCTCGCTCGTCAGCACCAAAAACCGCTCCACGTCGCCTTCTTCCAACGCCCGGTCGATCGCCTCGTACAGCGCGGCCTGTTTCCGACGGCGAATCGCCTCATCGAGCACCATCTCTGCCGCAAGACTCAACATCGCCGCGTACCCGGGATCGCGTTCAATCAAGCTTCATCCCTCCGCAGACAGCCGTCCATTCTGCCTCGTTCCGCCTCACGACCCGGCCAGAGCCTTCCGACTGGCCGACGCGGACGAGCCCCAGATGAACCATCATCCGCAACACGCGCGATTCGAAAATCGTCCTCGGCGAGTCGAAATAAAACGGCCGAATCAACGGTACGAGCGGTTCCGCCAGCGACTCGGCCGTCGTCCAGCGGTTCGTCAGCCGGACGATCCAGCAGACAAGCGGCCGCAAGTTCGGGACGGCCCTTCGATACAGCTTCAGCCAGAAATCGAACACCGACACAAGCGGTTCCGGAGCCCCCTCCAGAAGGCGCCTGCGGCCGTTCTCGGTAAGGACGAGTTTGCCGGGAATTTCTTCGACCCATCCGCGATAATAACAATAGTCGTACAGCAGTGCGAACCGGTCCGGATAGTCGCGAAAACGCCGTCCGTACCCGAACCGCCAACCGGCTTTCGGCCATTCCGTCTCCGGCACGGCGAGTCGGTCGATGATGCGCGGCCAATATCGCTTGTGAATAACGCCCGAGGCGGTCAGCTGAGGCTCGAGGTCCGCCACCGCGCCCAACAGCCGGACGACGTCGACGCCGATACACCCCTTCTCGTCGCGATACGCAGTCGGCTCTTCCACGTATATGAGCCGGCGCGATAAACGCCCGGCCAACGCATCGGTCAGACGCCGGCGGACATCTCCGGGCATCCGGTAAAGATGCCGGGTATGCGGAAGATGACCGCTGAACAGCCAGCCGAGCTGTTTAAACCGGACGATCGCTTCCCGAGCGTCGCCTTCCGGTCCCGGTTCGTCGGGAAAAACCGACTGTCGGATCAAGGCGATCAGCTCGCCGAGATCAAATTCTTCTTTCCGTTCGAATAACAGATAACTCCAGAAACGAATCTCCCACCCGTTCATCGCGTCCACGCGCGCTTCAAACACGTTCCTGCGACAGGCCGCCGACAAAATCGACTGGATCAGCTCGTGTTTCGAATGCCCGTCGCAACGGCAACCGTACGTTTCGGCAATCTTCGCCAAATCGCGTATGTCCGCATATCCGAGCAAATCCGACAGCCGCATGGCCGCCCTCCCTGTCGCCGGTCGGTTTCGTTAAACAGTATGGATTGATTTCCAAAAAATAAACGCCTGCCGGGCGTCCCATAACCCGGCCGGCGTCGCACGCGGGGAAAGCTAGCGGCCAACTTTGCCGAACCAATGAAACACAAGCAGCGTAAAAACGATCCCCCAGATGGATAAAGCCAGCAAATAGTTCGTCGACACATCCACGGGGCCCGTCCGGATTTTGGCGGGGTCGAGCACGGCGCTGACGAGCGCGAACGACGCGCTTGCGGAGTCTGGTGTTTCCGGCGATGCGGTCGCGACTTCCAGAATCGCCGCATACTCGGCGGGCGTCGGCTCCGGCCCGCGCGGCGCCAGCAGACTGTACGCAAACGCAAACCAGAACATGCCGAAAAAAAACGCGAACAACGCCACTGCGCGGCGACGCCACGCCGGCGAAATCGCATACGGACGCCACGCCAGCGGCATGCGCCACGCCTCGTCGGCGTAAATGCGGGCCATAACCCGCTCGGAAACGGAACGGCCGCCCCCCATCTGGCGGCCGACGCCACCCGCTTCCTCGGTTTCTCGCCGCATGGCGCCGTCCGACCCGTCGACGCCGTCGAATGCGACCGGCGGAACTTCGTCGAATCCGAACTCCCGCACGTCCTCGACGCATCGGCGCCAAATTTCCCATTCCCGGCGGCACTCCGGACATCGAGCAAGATGCTCGTCCATTTCCAGCCGGACCGGATCGCGTTCGTCCATGTCCCAGTAGCTTGCCAGCCGTTGCCGTACCCTCCCGCAGTTCATGACGGGTTCATCCTTTCCATTTCAAGCGGCTGATCCGTCCGTTCCGAAAAGTAAACGGCCAACTGTTCCCTGACGCTCATTCTCGCCCGAAACAACAGCGATTTGACGGAAGCGACGGTCTGATTCAGAATGCGGGCGATCTCTTGATAATCCAACTGGTCGTACTCGCGCAAGATGAGCGCCGTACGCTGCTTTTCCGGCAGCCGGCTGATCGCTTCCCGCACGAGCGCCGCGCGTTCGCGCCGAAGCATGTCCACTTCCGGACCCGCAGCGGAAGCGGCGGCATGCACCGCGTGCTCGAGCGGAAGCTGAGCGACCTTTTGCTTGCGCAGCTCGCTCAGCACCGTATTCCGAGCAATCGCGTACAGCCAAGTGGCGAACGACGCATCCGTTTCTCGGAACGAACCGAGACTGCGAAATGCTTTATACAGCGTCTCCTGCGTCAAATCCTCCGCCAACGCCTCAAGACCCGCGCTCCGCAACATTTGATAGATGAAGCCGAGAATACGCCGTTCGTAACGCCGCATCAACTCGGCATAAAGTTCGACGTTGCCGTCTTTAATCTCTCGGACCAGTTGGGAATCGGTCAAACAGACGACCTCCTCGCTTCCCGTTTCTATTTACCTCTTCGGCGGAAAAAAGTTGCGCTTCAAGCGGAGTTCAGGCGTGCGTACGGAGAGAGGAAAAAAACGCCATCTCTAGTATAATCGAAAACGCGACAAAAAAGAACCCCTTTTTCAGAAAAAAAGGACCGCCGGCTCACGAAGAGGCGGCGGTTGCACCGTGTGCACATTCGGATAGGAGTGGAGAGAAACCATACTGACAGTTTTTATTATATGAATCCGTTTTCATGTTGTCAACAAAAATTTTTCGACGCCGTTCGCGCGAGCGCTTCCGCGGCGGTCGGTCGACCGATTTCAGACATGGACCGAATACCGCAACGACCGCAGCGTCTCCAGCGCGCGCTCCCAGTCGCGCTCGTCGCGGAACGACAACCGCAGCACGCCGGGGACGTCCAGGCGGCTTTCCATAATCTGAATGTTGCTGAGATTGATGCCGCGCGCACCGAGCTCGCCTGCGATTTCACCGATGACGCCGGGATGGTCGGGCACGTCGACGTACAGGTCGTACTGCGACGCCAGCACCCCTTTTCGGCGTTCGGGCAAGCGGCTACGGAACACTTTCGCCAGGCGGAATTGTTCCTCGATCCAACCGCCGTCTTCCGCCCGCAGCGCCTCGCGAAACCCGTCGATCTGCCGCTGCCATTCGTCGAGAAGCCGCAGCACGACTTCGCGATTTTGCAGCAAGATGTCACGCCAAACGACGGCGTCGCTCGACGCGATGCGCGTCAAATCTTTAAATCCTCCGGCTGCCAGCGACGCATACAGCGGATCCGCCTCCGCGTATCCGGCGACCAGGCGAACAAGCGCGACCGCGACGATATGGGGCAAATGGCTGACCGCGCCGACGATCTCGTCGTGTACGCAGGCGTCGAGCCGGACAATCTGGGCTTTCGTGTGGGATAAAAGAGCGGCGAGCCGGTCGTATACCTCATCCGGCGTATCGTCGAGCGGCGTGAGGACGTAAAACGCGTTTTCGAACAGATGCGAACTGGCCGCCTCCACGCCCGACCGCTCCGAGCCAGCCATCGGATGACCGCCGATAAAATATGCGTCGCGCAGCGACAGGCGTCGCGCGCATTCCATGATCGCCGCCTTCGTGCTGCCGACATCGGAAATAATACAGCCCGGCTTGAGCGGAAGCGCCGCGAGTCGTTCCAGCTGGGGCCCGATCGAGCCGACCGGCCCGCACAAAAACACGAAATCAGCATCGCGCACCGCCTCGGCCGCATCGGTGCCCGCCTCGTCGACGACGCCGCGCCGGACGCATTTTTCCGCGTGCTCCGCCGACCGCGAACAGCCGTAGACGCGAATGCCCGGCTTCCCTTTCAAACAGAGGGCAAGCGATCCGCCGATCAGGCCGACGCCGAAAATCGCCACTTTGACCGTATCTTCGCCCATCCGCGCTTCCCCCGCCCGACGCCGGCTATTCCGCCCAGACCGCGGTGCCGTGCGGCGCCTGTTCCGGTACTTCGGCCAACACTGCCGACAATGCCGACAAAAACGCTTCGTTCTGTTCGCGGCTGCCGACCGTCACGCGCAGTTTCGTCGGCAACCGCCACGTCGGATCGTGCCGGACGATGATGCCGCGCCGGAGCAGCCGTTCGAATACTTCGCCGGCCGATCGGCCGACGTCGACCATGACGAAATTGCCGTAAGCGGGGTAATACGCCAAGCCCATCCGGTCGAACGCCGCCGTCAGCTGGCGGATACCTTCGGCGTTACGCGCGCGGCTTTCGGAGACGAACGACTCGTCTTCCAACGCCGCTTTTGCCGCAGCCTGGGCGACGCGCGACGTGTTGAACGGCTCACGCACCTGTTGGATCAACCGGATCACTTCGGGCCGCCCGACGCCGTAGCCGATGCGCAGCGCGGCAAGCCCGTAAATTTTCGAGAATGTGCGCAGAACGACGAGATTCCCGTACCGTTTCAGCAGCTCGATCCCGTCGGGATAGTCGTCCGACGTGTTGTACTCGCAATACGCCTCGTCGAGCACGACCAACACGTCGTCCGGCACGCGCCGGAGAAACGATTCCAGCTCGTCGCGCGTCACGATCGTGCCCGTCGGGTTATTCGGGTTGCACACCCAAACGACTTTCGTGCGCGCGCCCACGCAAGCGAGCATCGCCGGCAAATCGTGCTTGCCGTCTCGAAGCGGCACCTCGCGGACGACGGCGCCCTCGACTTCGGCGTTATGTCTGTATTGCGGAAACGTCGGAAACGCCATCACCGTCTCGTCACCGCGCACGAAAAACGCCCGCGCGATCAGCGCGACCACCTCGTCGGACCCGGCGCCGAACACGAGCCAATCCGGGCCGACGCCGAGCCGCTCCGAGAGCGCGTTCGCCAGTTCGACGCTCGCGCCGTCGGGATAGAGGTGAAGATGATCGAACTCGCGCGCGATCGCCTCTTTCGCCTTCGGCGAACAGCCGAACGGGTTTTCGTTCGACGCCAGTTTGATGACGTCGGCAAGACCAAATTCCCGGCGCACTTCCTCGATCGGTTTGCCCGGTTTGTAGACCGGAAGTGAACCGATGTTCGGTTTCGGTCGCATCGATCATCCGTCCTTTCACGTTTCGCCGCGCGGACGATTTTTCAGGCCGGCGACGAAATCTCGAATCGCCGACACGCCCCGCGCCCGCCGTCCGGGATCGGAGGAAAGAAGCTCCTCCATCGATTCCTCCACGCGCGCGACGATGGCGCTGCCGACGATGACGCCGTCGCACAACCGGCTGAACCGTTGGACCTGCTCGTGATTCGAAATGCCGAAACCGATCGCGATCGGTACGGTCGACGCGCTTCGGACGTCGGCCAGAAAACGTTCGACATCTCGGTAAAAATCGGTGCGCATCCCGGTAACGCCGAGCGAGGAAACGCAATAGACAAAGCCGCGCGCGCGCCCGACGATGCGCGCGATCCGTTCTCTCGACGTCGGCGCGACGAGCGGAATCCGATGAATGCCGTATCGCTCGGCAAGTTCCGCGACCTCCTCGTCCTCTTCCACCGGCAGGTCGGGAAGGATGACGCCGCTTATATCATAATCTGCGAGACGGCGGAAAAACAAGTCCAGTCCCATCTGCAGCGCAGGATTGAAATAAGTAAACAGGATGAGCGGAACACTGACGCCGGCTTCTCTGGCCTTTCGCGCCGTTTCCAAACAGACGGGCAACGTAGTTCCTCGCGCCAGCGCCCGCGCTGAAGCGCGCTGGATGACGGGACCGTCGGCCAGCGGATCGGAAAACGGCACGCCGAGCTCGATCATGTCCGCTCCTGCGTCCTGCAGCGCCTTCAGCAGTTCGACCGTCACGGCCGGATCGGGGTCGCCGACCGTCAAATACGGAATGAGCGCCGTTTCCCCCCGCGCGCGCAGTTCCGCAAATCGTCGGTCAATCGGATTCATCCGGCGCATCCCCCTTCAGCCGTCGCCAAATCGTCTCGACGTCCTTGTCCCCACGACCGGAAAGGCAGATCAGCAAAATATCGTCCCGGGACATCTGCGGCGCCATCTTGATCGCCTGGGCGACGGCGTGGGCGCTTTCCAGCGCGGGTATGATGCCTTCCGTCCGGCTGAGCGTCTTGAGCGCCTCCACCGCTTCGTCGTCGGTGATCGGAACGTACGTCGCGCGACCGGTTTCTTTCAGATAGGCATGTTCCGGTCCGACGCCGGGATAGTCGAGGCCGGCGGAAATCGAATGGGCGGGCTTCACTTGGCCGTACTCGTCCTGCAGCAAATAACTCATCGACCCCTGGAAAACGCCGGGACGACCGCGCGTCAGCGTCGCGGCGTGAAATTCGGTGTCGACGCCTCGCCCCGCCGCCTCGACGCCGACCAGCCGGACGCCGACATCGCCGAGAAACGGATAAAACATGCCGATCGCGTTGCTGCCGCCGCCGACGCAGGCGACGATCACGTCCGGCAGCCGGCCTTCGCGTTCCAGCATTTGTGCGCGGCTTTCGTCGCCGATGATCCGCTGGAAATCGCGCACCATCGCCGGATACGGATGCGGGCCGACTGCCGAGCCGAGAATATAAAACGTGTCCTCGACGTGACTGACCCAATAGCGGAGCGCTTCGTTGCCTGCGTCCTTCAGCGTCCGCGTGCCGGACGTCACCGGTACGACCTCGGCGCCGAGCAGGTTCATCCGGAACACGTTCAGCCGCTGGCGTACCGTATCTTCCTCGCCCATGAACACTTTGCACTCGAGACCGAGCAGCGCCGCCGCCGTTGCTGTCGCGACGCCGTGCTGGCCGGCTCCGGTTTCGGCGATCACTTTCGATTTGCCCATCCGTTTGGCGAGCAGCGCCTGGCCGAGCGCGTTGTTGATTTTGTGCGCGCCGGTGTGGTTCAAATCTTCGCGCTTCAGGTAAATTTTCGCGCCGCCGAGTTCCTTCGTCAGCCGTTCCGCATAATAAAGCGGCGTCGGACGCCCGGAATAGTCGGCCAGCAGGCTTTTCCATTCGCGGATGAAGTCAGGATCCCGCCGATGGGCCCGGTAGGCGCGTTCGAGTTCGATTAAGGCGTTCATCAGCGTTTCCGGCACGTACCGGCCGCCGAACTTGCCGAACCTTCCGCGCTCGTCCGGCCATTCAACCATGTCGTTTCACCCTTTCCACGAACGCTGCGATTTTGGCCGGATCTTTCCGGCCGTCGGTCTCAACGCCGCCGGAGACATCGACACCGTCGGGCGCGTGCCGCTCGATGAGTTCGCCGACATTGTCCGGTGTCAAGCCGCCGGCGACAAACAAGGGCCAGCCGAACCGGCGCGCCGCATCGCGATAAACGTCGACGGCCGACCAGTCGAACGTCCGACCGGAGCCGCCGCCGTAGACCGGGTCGAACGTGTCCAGCAACAAAATATCGATGGCTCCGGCATACGGCGCGAGAAGTTCGTTGATCGGCCTGTCCGGTGAGAATACTCCGCCGTCTTCGCCGTCCGACGCCCGCCGTCCGCCGTCTACAGCCTCGCCGGATGCCGGCAGCGACACCGCGCGAATGATGCGCACGGCGGGAAACGCCTCGCGGACGCGCAGATACGTCTCCGGCGGCTCACCGCCGTGCAGCTGAACGACGTCGAGCGGCACGCCCCGCAGCACGGATTCCATCTCGTCCCACGTCATCCGCGCGAACACGCCGACCGCTTGCGGCGGATTTTTCCGACCGAACTCTTCGGCGGCATCGTACAACGCGCGGATTGCCGCGACCGCCTCCTCCGGCGCGACGCGCCGCCGACTCGGCGCGAACACAAACCCGACGAAATCGACGGGCAACGCGGTGATGGTCCGGATAACGTCCGCGTCGCCCCGGATGCCGCAAATTTTGACGAGCGGAGCACCGGTCACCGCCCGTCACCGCCCTTTGCACTTTCTGCAGCCTCAACCTCTTGGGCGCTCCGCGCGACAAGCCCCATCAACCGGACGACCGCCTCTTCCACGTCCGGCTGCCGCATCAGATGCTCGCCGACAAGCACGGCGTCGACTCCCGCCGCAGCAAGCCGGGCGACGTCTTCGGGGCCGGAGATGCCGCTTTCGCCGACGACCACGACGCCCGGCGGAACGTACCGCATCAGCGATTCGGTGACGGCCAGGTCGGTTTCGAATGTGCGCAAGTTCCGGTTGTTGATGCCGATCAGGGAGGCGCCGAGCTCAAGCGCGCGTTCGAGTTCGGCGCGGTCGTGCACTTCGACGAGCACGTCGAGGCCGACGTCTCGGGCAAGGCGATACAGCTCCGCCATCTCGCGGTCAGCCAGCGCGCAGGCGATCAACAACACCGCATCCGCGCCGGCGGCGCGCGCCTCGAACACCTGAACGGGATCGATCGTAAAATCCTTGCGTAAAACCGGAAGGCGGACCGCCTCGCGCACGCCGCGCAAATGGTCGAGCGACCCGCGAAAAAACGTCTCGTCCGTCAGCACCGACAAGCAGTCGGCACCCGATCGCTCGTATGCCCGCGCAATGGCAACCGGATCGAAGTCGGCGCGGATTACCCCTTTGGACGGCGAGGCGCGCTTGACTTCGGCGATCAGCGCGACGGCCCGGTTCCGGCAAGCCGGCGACAGCGCGCGGGCGAACCCGCGGCAAGGCGAAAGATCGGCGAGACGGCGTTCCCACTCGCTGTAAGAGACCTTCCGCTTCAATACCTCGACTTCCCGGCGCTTCGTTTCCAGAATCCGATCAAGCATCACGGCGCATCGCTCCCGTCACCGCGATCAGCTGTTCCAGCTTTCGCCGCGCCGCGCCGGAGTCGATCGTCTCGGCCGCCAGGCGAACGCCGTCGCGCAACGATCCGACGCGGCCCGCCACGTAAAAACAGGCGCCGGCGTTGGCCAGCACGATGTCGCGGCAGGCGCCGGGCTCGCCGTCGAACACACGGCGGATCATGTCGGCATTTTTCGCCGCATCGCCGCCGCGGATGTCGTCGAGCAAGTGGCGATCAAGGCCGAGATCTTCCGGTTCGATATCGTACGTGCGGATCTCGCCGTTTCGGAGTTCGGTCACCTGCGTCGGCGCGCACACGCTGATTTCATCGAGGCCGTCGTGTCCGGCGACGACGAGCGCGCGTTCACGGCCTAGACGGCGCAACACCTGCGCGATCGATTCCGTCCGGCTACGGTCGAATAGCCCAAGCAGCTGCCGGTCAGCGCCAGCCGGATTCGTCAGCGGGCCGAGCAGGTTGAAGACCGTGCGGATGCCGATCTCTTTGCGCGGTGCGGCGGCATGACGCATCGAGCGGTGATAAAGCGGCGCGAACAGAAAACAAAATCCGGTCTGCTCCAGACAAGTCGCCGCCTGTTCGGGCGAAAGCTCGATCGACAGGCCGAGCGCTTCCAGAACGTCCGCGCTGCCGCTTCGGCTCGACATCGCCCGGTTGCCGTGCTTGGCGACGCGGACGCCGCCGGCCGCAGCGACGATCGCCGCGGCCGTCGAAACGTTCAGAGTCCCCGCGCCGTCTCCTCCTGTTCCGCACGTGTCGAGCAGATCGCGACCCGGGGTTTCGAGGCGGATCGCCTTGTCCCGCATCGTTTCCGCAAAGCCGACGATTTCTTCGACCGTTTCTCCTTTCATCCGGAGCGCGGTGAGCAGGCCGCCGATCTGAGCCGGCGTCGCCAGCCCGTCCATGATCTCCGCCATCACCGCACGCGCTTCGTCCTGCGTCAAGTCCGCACCGCCGACAATCTTGGCGATCGCGGCGCGAATATACGACGCCTCCATTATTCGTCCCCTCCCGCCTGCGTCATTTCCAAAAAGAAATAATCTTCGTTCGGCGCCGACTTCCGGGCCGGCGTCTCCATCAAGCCGGAGAAACGGCTCCCGGGTGCGCTTTCGACGAAAAGACGGTCCGCGATGCGCACGGCGCGCAGCATCGCTTTCGCCTTGTTGACCGTTTCTCGGTATTCGTTCTCCGGAACGGAGTCCCAGACGATGCCGGCTCCGGCCTGGACGTAAGCGGCACCGCCCTTGAAAACGATCGTCCGGATCGTGATGCACGTGTTGAGTGCGCCGGTAAACGCCCAATAACCGATCGCGCCCGCATACGGACCGCGCGCCTCCCGCTCGAGCTCGGCAATAATTTCCATCGCTCGGAGCTTCGGAGCGCCCGACACCGTGCCGGCCGGCAGGCACGAAACGAAGGCGTCGATCGCGCTTTTATCCTTGCGGAGCCGCCCGGAAACATCGCTCACAATGTGCATGACGTGGGAATACCGTTCGATCCGCATGTACGAATCGCATTTCACCGACCCGAACTCGCACACACGGCCGAGGTCGTTGCGGCCGAGGTCGACGAGCATGACGTGTTCTGCGCGCTCTTTTTCATCGGAGAGAAGATCTCGCTCGAGCGCCTCGTCTTCCTCGGGCGTTCGACCGCGCGGACGCGTACCCGCGATCGGCCGCGTCCGCACGATCCCGTCCTCGACGCGCACCAGCATTTCCGGCGACGACCCGACGATCGTCTCGCGATCCATTTTCAGATAATACATGTACGGAGAAGGATTCAGCGCCCTCAGCGCCCGATAAATTTGAAACGGCGACGCCTTCGGCCGCGTCTCGAACCGCTGCGAAAGCACCACCTGAAAAATATCACCGGCCCGAATATACTCACGCGCGCGGATGACCATTTCCTCGTAGCGGCTCCGGTCCATGTTCGAGCGGACGTCGCCGATATCGCCGTCGTCCGCAAACGCTTCCGAACCGAAAGGTGGGCCGTTTTCACCGGACAGTTCGGCGGCACCGGCGACCGAAGCCGCCAGCCGTTCGGTTCTCTCGCATGCTTCGCGATAAGATCGGGCGATGTCCGCTTCCGTATCGCCGGGACGAATCCGCATGTTGGCGATGAACAAAAGCCGGTGCCGCAAATGGTCGAACACGACGACCTCGTCGCAAAACATGAGATAGAGATCGTCCATGTCGAGATCGTCGACGCGGTGCGCGGGCAACCGTTCGTAATAACGCAACAGGTCGTAGGCGAAATAGCCGATCGCCCCGCCCGCAAACGGCGGTAAATCGGGCAAAACCGGCGCCCGATATTTTTCCATCAACGAACTGAGCAACTCGATCGGCCTGCCGCGCACCGTCTCGGTCCGGTCGCGGTAAATCAGCTCGAACCGGCCCGCCTTGCCGCGCACGACGAGAAACGGGTCGGCGCCGAGAAACGAATAGCGCCCCCACCGCGCTCCTCCGTCCGCGCTCTCCAACAAAAACGCATGTCGTCGTTCGGCCATCCGGCGAAACACCCGGATGGGCGTCTCGGTGTCCGCCATCCTCTCCCGGACGATCGGGACAACGTTATAGGTTGCGGCAAGTCGAGCGGCTTCCTGCAGCGACGGATAGCATTTCACGGTATTCCCTCCTTGCCTTGCGGCCGAGACGCCCGACCGAAAGCGGACCGAAACAAAAAAATCTCCGCCGACGGCGGAGATCGAATGGCCACCAGCAAACGCGTCGTACACGCTGCCCCGCTTGCGACACTATCTCCTCTCCGCTCGGTTCTCGGTCTAGGCTCGGCTTTTCTCGGCTCCGCTCGCAGTTATTTTCACTATACGGAAAGGGTCGGATTTTTGTCAAGCGGCGAGCCCGCCAAATCCGGCCGGAGGCGGCGCGCGTCGTTCAGATAGACGTGGCGGATCTCCGTCTGGCGTTTGTCGGTGTTGACCATCACCATCAGCCGGATACAACGCGGAAGCCCACCTGGCACGTCGATTTCCAGCGAGCACATCAGCGGCACGAGTTCCCAACCCGGCATCTGCCGAATCGCCTGTGCGGGAAACGTCGCGTTCAAATCTTGGGTGACGGTGATCAGCACACAGGCGATATCGTCGGGAACGATATCGTTTTCTCGCACAATCGCGTCGAGAAGCCGCCGCGTTTCCTCCAAAATCTCGACTTCGTCGTTCCGCTGCACCGTGGTGGCGCCGCGGATGCCGCGAACGTACATCGTCAGCTCACGCCCTTTTTCAGTTCCTCGATCGTTTCCCGAACTCGTTCGAGCGGGACGTCACGCACGATTTCCACCCGGCCGACGGCAACCGGCAAGGCAAAGACGGCGCGGCCTTCGCGGAACTTTTTGTCGCGCTTCATCGCCTCTACCACCGCGTCCGCGTCGCAAGTGACCGGAAACGCGACCGGAAGGCCGAATTTTTCCACGATCCGCCGGGTCGTCCAATACACCTCTTCGGGATAGCCGAGCCGAACGGCCAAAAGCGCTTCGCCGACCATCCCGATCGCGACGGCCTCGCCGTGCAGCCATTCGCCGTAACCCGTGACCGTCTCTAAGGCATGCCCGATCGTGTGGCCGAAATTGAGCAAAGCCCGCAATCCTTCCTCCCGCTCGTCTCGGGAGACAATCTCCGACTTGATCTCGCACCCCCGGGCCAGCGCGTACTCCAATGCCGCGGCGTCCAACGCAAGCAACCGTTCGGCATGGGCTTCACACCAGTCGAGGAAGGACGCGTCCCAGATCATGGCTTCTTTGATGATTTCGGCAAGTCCGGCGCGGACTTCGCGAAGGGGCAACGTCCGCAGCGTGGACAATTCGTAGAAGACGAATTCCGGCTGGTGGAAGGCGCCGATGACGTTTTTGGCCAGCGGATGGTTGACCGCGACTTTGCCGCCGACGCTCGAATCGTGAGCGAGAATCGTCGTCGGCAGCTGAACATACCGGATGCCGCGCATGTAACAGGCTGCGGCGAAACCGGCGAGATCGCCGACGACGCCTCCGCCGAGCGCGAGAATCGTCGACGAACGGTCAAGTCCGTTCCGGAGGGCGGACGTCACGATCTTTTCCAGTTCGGTCAGCGACTTTGAAGGTTCTCCCGCCGGCACGACGTGCGCGGCGACGCGATACCCGGCGCCGGCGAGCAGACCGGTTACCGTCTCGAGATAAAGCGAAGCGACGCGGTCGTCCGTCACGACGAGAAGAGGAGAAGTCGGTCGAATCCCCCTTGCTTCAAGCTCTCCAGGCAGCAGATTCCAAATACCTTCGCCGATGACGATCGGATACGACCGTTCGCCGAGATCGACCGTCAGCCGTCTCATGGTCAGTACCGCTCCAGTTGCCTGCGATAGTTTTCATAATTGGCACGGATTTCTTCCATCGAATCGCCGCCGAATTTCTCAAGGAACGCGCGCGCGACTTCCCAAGCGACGACGTTTTCCAGAATTACGCTCGCCGCCGGGACGGCGCACGTGTCGGAACGCTCGACCTGGGCGAGAAAAGGCTCTTTCGTGTCGATATCGACGCTGCCGAGCGGTTTGTACAGCGTCGAGATCGGTTTCATGACGGCGCGGACGACGATCGGCTCGCCGGTCGTCATACCGCCCTCGAATCCGCCAGCACGGTTGGTCGCCCGATAAAACCCGCGCGAAGGATCGTAACGGATTTCATCGTGCACCTGCGAGCCTCGCAGCCGCCCCGCCTCGAATCCGATGCCGAACTCGACGCCTTTGAACGCCTGGATCGAAACGACCGCCTGCGCGATGCGGCCGTCGAGTTTGCGATCCCAATGCACATGGCTGCCGAGCCCCGGCGGACAGCCCTCGACGATGCATTCGACGACGCCGCCCAGCGTGTCGCCGTCGGCTCGGGCCGCATCGATCGCGGCGATCATACGCGCTTCCGCCTCTTTGTCCGCAACGCGCACCGGCGATTCTTCCGTCACCCGCGCCAACTCGTCGAGCGGCAGATCGAGCCTCCGCGCCTCGACGTCGCCGATGCGGAGCACCTGCCCCGCGATCCGGATGCCGAAATGCGACAACAACTCGCGCGCCACCGCTCCGCAAGCGACGCGGGCGGCCGTCTCCCGTGCGCTCGAGCGCTCCAACACGTTGCGGAGATCGCGCATGTTGTATTTCAGCCCGCCGTTTAAATCGGCATGTCCGGGGCGCGGCCGGTGGACCCGCCGTTTCGCTGCGTCGTCGGCGTCGGCCGGCGGTTCGGGACTCATAATGGAACTCCAATTTTTCCAATCTTTGTTTTCAATTACCATTGCTACAGGCGCCCCGGTCGTATAGCCGTGCCGCACACCGCCGACAAATCGGACTTCGTCACTTTCGATCTGCATCCGACGACCGCGACCGTAACCTTTCTGCCTGCGCTGCAGCTGAACGTTGACCGCCTCGGCGCTGAGCGGCAAATTGCTGGGCAGCCCCTCGATGATCGCCGTCAGCTGCGGGCCGTGCGTTTCCCCTGCCGTTAAATATCTCACGCCTGCGGTTCCCTCTCTTTCCTGTAAAAAAAGTTTTCCACCGGCTCGAAACCGTATCGGCGGGCCTGAAAGATCTGTTCGGTGCTGCCGACGAACAGAATGCCCCCGGGTTTCAACGCCGCCGCGAATTTGGCGTACAGCCGTTCCTTGGCGGGTTCCGTAAAATAAATAAGCACGTTGCGGCAAATGATGAGGTCGAAGCGGGAATCGAAAGGGTCGACGAGCAGATCGTGCCGGACGAACCGGACGTGCCGTTTCAGCTTGTCGGAAACGGCGTATTCGTCGCCGACACGGCGAAAATACCGGGCGATGTAGATTTCCGGCACTTCACGCAACGACCGCTCGTGATAGACGCCTTCTTTCGCCTTGTCCAGCGCCTTTTCGTCGATGTCCGTAGCCAAGAGCGTCGAACCGGCCAAAACCCCCATCTCATCGAGAATCATGGCCAGCGTATACGGTTCTTCTCCCGTCGAACAGGCCGCACTCCAGCATTTCAGCTGTCGCGTCTGTCGGAGCAGCTCGGGAATGAACCGGTCGCGCAGCCGTTCCCACCGGACGCGGTTGCGCCAAAACTCCGACACATTGATCGTCATCCGGTCCAAAAACTCGCGGCGCAGATCGGCGTCGCGCACGATCGCCTCGAAATAGTCGTCGAACGACGAAAAACCCCTGCGCAGCCGCAGCGTCGTCAGACGGCGCTTCATCTGTTGTTCTTTATATTGTCCGAGGTCGATCGCAAACCGCTCGCGCACCCGGCGCACGAACCGCTCGAAATCGTCGTCGCGGCCGCCGGACAAGTTCACGGTGGACAACCCGGCGCGTCTCCTTTCCTCACAGCCATTCCTCGACGGAGCGCGTATATTCCAGCAATTCTTCCGGACGGAAGAAAAGGGCGATCTCGCGCTCGGCGCTTTCCGGCGAGTCGGAGCCGTGAACGATGTTGCGGTCGGTGCGCAGGGCAAAATCGCCGCGAATCGTCCCGGGTTCCGCCTCGAGGATGTTCGTCTTGCCGATCAAAGCACGGGAAAGCGCGATGACGCGCTCGCCTTCCCAGACCGACGCAAAAACCGGCCCCGACGTAATGAAATCGACCAGTTCCCCGAAAAACGGCTTGTGGCGATGTTCCGCGTAATGCTGCTCGGCAAGCTCCCGGCGAATCCGCATCAGTTTGGCGGCGACAAGCCGAAACCCTTTTCGTTCCAATCTGGCTACGACTTCCCCGATCAATCCCCGCTGAACGCCGTCCGGTTTCACCATGATGAAGGTTCTCTCCATCCTCTGCAAGCCTCCCCGCCGTAGTCTGCTGTTTTTAAAAGCTTCGCCTGCCGGCGAATTTCGCGATTTCGGCCAGATCGCGCTTCGTCGTCCCGTCGGGCAGTCCTTCCAGCGCGTCGAGCGCCTTGGCGACGTATCGATCGGCCAACGATTCGGCGGCTTCCAAGCCGCCGCTCGAACGGACAATCGCCAACGCCTCCTCCAGTGCCTCCGCCGCGTGCAGCCCGTTACGGATCCGCTCGACCGCATTCGTCAGACGTCCGCGCAAATCCTGACGTTGAAGCGCGTACAACACCGGATACGTCAAGTTGCCCTGGCGAAGGTCGCTGCCCGGAGGCTTGCCGAGTTCCCGTTCGCTGCCGGTCAGGTCGAGCACGTCGTCGCGGATTTGAAACGCCATGCCCACAAAAGCTCCGTATGCATACAACGCCCGATACGCTTCTTCCGAAGCCTGCGCCGCGAGGGCGCCGAGGCCGCAGCTGGCCGCGATGAGCAGCGCGGTCTTTCGACGAATGCGACGAAGGTAGTCGCTCACCGACTGATCGATTTGGAAAAACAATCGGATCTGTTCGATTTCGCCGACGCACATCCTCACGATGACGCCCGACAACACCCGGTGCACGCGCGGATCTTCGAGCTTCGTGACGACCGACAGCGCCTTGGCGAGCAAATAATCGCCCGTATACATGGCGATCTGGTTGTCCCATTTCGACCGCACCGTCTCGCGTCCCCGGCGCGTCTCTGCGTCGTCGATCACGTCATCGTGCACGAGCGTCGCCATATGAATCAACTCGATCCCCACCGCGACCGCGCGGACGCGTTCGGGATCGCCGCGGCCGAATTCGGAAGACAGCAGCACGAACATGGGGCGAATTCGTTTTCCGCCCGCTTTCAGCAAATGGAGCGACGTCTCTTCAAGCAGCTCGCGATCGGAAAGGACCGCTTCCTCGAGCGCCCGCTCGACGGCCTCCAGCTCTTCACGTTTGCGCAAATAAATCTCCGTCAACCGCATGGCTTCACCCGTCGACCGGCGGACGCCCTCTCGGATGCGTTCCACATGCGCAGCGGGATGTCCGCCGGCAGCAAGCCGAGTTCCGACGCCGACCTATAAAAGTAAGACAATCCTTCCTGCTGATTCTCGGAAAACTCGTAACACAATCCGTCAAAATATTCCCGCCAAAACCGTTCGTCGCCGCCGAATGTTTCGCAGGCGCAGCGAACGATCAGTCCGCGGTCAGAATTACCTTTCCGCTTACTTTCCTGAAGCGCGCGGAAGACGGTTTCGACTTCCTCCGGGCGTTCGCGCGCCGTCTCCTCACGCACCGCCCATACCGCAAACGTCATCCACCGTCCCGTCCAGGCCGTCCAGCGTTCGGCAAGATCGGTGATCTCGCAGCCGCGAGCCGACCATGCGGCGCGGATCGCGTCGTCTCCGATCAGAAGCGCGGCGTCGGCACGGCGCAACATATCGTCGAGATGCGGTTCAAGCGTGACGTATGCCGGACGCCCTCCGTACAGACGCACCAACAGAAGATCCAACAAGTGAACGGACGTCGCCGACGACGTGGTCAGCGCGACCGTTCCCCGCGCGACTTCCTCAAGCGGTTTGCGGTGAAAAAGCAACACCGACCGCACCCGGCCGAACGCGCTGATCGACAGGTCGGGAAACAAGAAGTAACGGTCGAAATCCCGCGCGTACGCCCACGACGAAATCATCGCCATGTCGATTCGTCCCGCCGCCAGATCAGCATTGAGTTCCGCGGGCACTTTTTCGACAATTTCCACCGGTACGCCCACCGAATGCGGATTGAAATGCCAAAACAGCGGCCAAACGTTGGCATACCCGATTTTACCAATGCGCAAAGGTTCACGCCTCATCCCCGTTTGCTTCTCCCCATCTGCGGAACAGATCGTGGTCGAACCCCATCTGGTCGAGCAGCTTGCCGACCATGAAATCGACGAGATCATCCAAGGTCCGCGGCCGATGATAAAACGCCGGCATGGCCGGCACGATGCGTGCGCCCAGTCGGGAAAGCGCGAGCATCAGTTCGAGATGAACGGCGTGAAGCGGCGTCTCCCGCGGAACGAGAATCAGTCTCCGACCTTCTTTCAGCACGACGTCGGCCGCGCGTTCCAGCAGGTTGTCCGACGCCGAGCGCGCGATACCGGACAACGTGCCCATAGAACACGGTACGACGACCATGCCTTCTGTCGGAACGGAACCGCTGGCGATCGGTGCGCCGAAATCGCGGATCGCATGCAACGTCCAGCGCCCCCTGTCGTCGCCGAACGCCCGCCGAAGTTCCTCACGCCTGCGCGCCGGATTCCAGCCGAGCTCTTCCTGAAGAACGCGCCATCCGGCGTCGGTCACGACGAGATCGACGAAAACGCCTCTGTCCAACAATTGTTCCACCAGACGGACACCGTAAATCGCGCCGCTGGCGCCCGTCATGCCGACGATCCATCTCGGCTTCGCGCTCATCCGTACGACACCGCCACGTCGACGAGCGTAAACAAGAAAACGACGACGCTCAACACGCCGTTCAGCGTAAACGACGCCGTCTCCACCCGAGACAGGTCGTGCGGCCTGACGAGCCAATGCTGGTAAGCCAAGAGAACGTATGCAACAGCCATCCCGACCAAATACCAAACATTCAGCCGGACGACGGCAAAAAGCAACAGAAATCCGATCGCGGTCAGCGCGTGCAGCGATCGGGCGATCCAGAGAGCACGGGCGACCCCGAACCGGCACGGCACCGAATACAGCCCTTCGCGCCGGTCGAACTCGACGTCTTGACACGCATACAGAATGTCGAATCCCGCGATCCAGCACGCGACGCTCACATACAAAATGAAGGCTGCGAGCGACGCCTCACCGGTGACGGCGAGCCAGCCGCCGAGCGGCGCGAGCCCGATCGTCAGCCCGAGGACCAGATGGCAAGCCCAAGTAAACCGTTTCGTATAAGAATAGCCGACCAGAAGCACCACGGCGATCGGCAATAACTGAACGCAGATCGGCTGAAGCTGCGACGCGGCAAGAAACAGCAAGGCGAACGAAACGGCGACGAACGCCGCCGTTTCCCGCACGCCGAGCCTCCCGGAAGGAATCGCCCGGTTCGCCGTCCGCGGATTTTTCGCGTCGATGTGCCGGTCGATCAGACGGTTCAGCCCCATCGCGGCGCTGCGGGCACCGGCCATCGCCAGGGTAATCCAGCCGATCTCCTCCCAACGCGGCAACCGGCCGAGATCGGCCACACCGCCCAACAAAGCGCCCATGTAGGCGAACGGAAGCGCGAAAACCGTATGTTCAAAACGAATCATTTCCAAAAAAAGCTTGACTTTTTTCATCGCGTCCCCCAATCCCGTCAGCCGGGAGGTTTGATCCCGACGTGCAACGCGGCGATGCCGAACGTCAGCGGAAAAGCCTGCACGTCCTCCAATCCGGCGGCGCGGAACATGTCGGCTAACTCGTCGATCCCCGGAAAGCTTGCGACCGATTCAGGCAACCATTTGTACGAATCGAACCGACCCGCCAACCATTTTCCAAGCAACGGCAAAACCCGTCGGAAATAAAAAAAGTAAAACGGTCTCAGCGGCATCCGCACCGATTTCGACAATTCCAGGCACACCACTTTACCGCCTGGGCGGACGACCCGCCGCATTTCGCCGAGCACCCGCATGATGTCGGGAACGTTGCGGAGCCCGAATCCGATCGTGGCATAATCGAACGTATCATCGGGAAACGGCAACTCCATTGCATTGCCGAGTACGAGCTCCACGCGGCGTTCAAGTCCGGCGCGGCGCAATTTCTCCCGACCGACTTCCAACATGCGCGAACTGAAGTCGAGGCCGACTGTCCGGCCGGTTCCGGACGCCCGCGCGAGAGCGATCGTCCAGTCGCACGTACCGCAGCAGACGTCGAGCGCCGATTCGCCCGGACGGACGCCCATCCGCGCCATCGCGAACCTGCGCCATCGCTGATGGACGCGGAAACTGAGCATATCGTTCATCCGGTCGTACACGTGCGCGATGTCGTCGAATAAGCCCCGCACGCGTCCTTCCCATACCTCCCGCGCGGCGTCCGTCGTCTGTCGGGAATCATTGGCCATCGTCGCATCCGCCCCTTTTACGCCGCGGCGTCTACAAACCGTTAAACTTTAGGACGGGCGCAAGCGCCGGCACGAGTTCTTGCGCGAGCGGCTTGTCCAGCCGCGACAACGATTCCGCGAGCTGGCGAACGTGGTAAGCAAGCAACCGGCCCAGCTGTTGGCGAACGCCATATTTCCGAGTCATCGCTTCCCATCGCTCGGCGTCCAACTTTTCCTCGCACAGATGCCGGCGATCCTCGGCCGAGCCGATCTGAAACAAATGCCAAAACGCCCATCGATCGCGGCCGCGGTCCGAGCGGGCGCCGTCGACCCATTCGCCGATCAGCACCTCACACTTGCACAACATTTCGAGCAATTCCGGCCCGATTCGCTTGAAAACGCCTTCCTTCCAGCGGCTGACCTCCACAAAAAGTCTTGAGCGAATGCTCGAAGCCAATTGCAGATACTCTTCGGGCGTGAGCAGAAACTGTTTCATCCGCACATAAAAGGCCGCCTTGATTCTGTTGACCTCGCAGATCGCCTCGGCCAGCCTTCGCGTCAGCTCGATTTCACCGGCTTGAGAAAGCAAATGGTAGAACCGTCCGCTCAGGTAGTCCCCGGCAAGTACGTTCAGCTGGCGAATCCGGACGGCCGATGGATCCGTACCTTCGCCGTCGGCGTCTTTCACGCGGTCATGGATGTCGAGCGCCATCTGCATGAGCGATGTGACCAACGTGACGAGCTCACCGAGCGGAAGCGGAACCGAGGAATGGCGGAGAAACGCGAAAATCAACTTCGCACGCGTTTCCGGAAAACCGGGAAGTTCGGCATATCGGCGAATCAGTTCGTGATCGGCGTACTTCCGCACGCGCTCATAAATCCGGTCGACCGTCATTCCGCCAGCCTCCGACCGTTGACATCCGGAATCTTATTATAGCATAAAGGGAAGCGCGTCTGGCAAGCCGACGAAAGCCGACAAAAACCGAACGTTCCACGCGTCGGTGTACGTCACGTCGAAGGTTCGTTCCAGCCAGTCTTTCAAGTCGGTTCCCGGTTGCGCCGGCACTCCGCCCGCGCGTTCCCACGCCTCCCTCCCGGCGCTCATGGCGGCCAACAGGCGGCGTTGGCCTCCTTCGTCCGCCAATACACGCACCAACAGCCGGCGGACGTTCACCGTCGAACCGAATGCATGAACCGCCGCCCGTTCCAAATCCGAGTAGACGGCGTCTGCTCCGAAAGCCCGTCCGTTCAGCGCCAAATCGATTTCCATAACGCCCGAATTCCATTCCGCTCGGAGGAGCGAAAGCCGAAACGGAATGTCCGCAAGAAAATCGACGACGTTTCGTTCGGTGATCGCCCTCGGTGCCGACGGCGAAAACACTTCCTTCCCGCTCGGCGCTTCCGCCGCCGGCAAAAGTCCCGACAAAACGGCCAGTGCGGCCGCCATCGCGGCGGAACCGAGAGCGGCCAAACTCCAATGCCGCCATCCAGACATTTGGGTTCACCCCTTTCGGATTGAAATCACCGTCCGGCTGTCCGTTTTATTTTTATGTTGTTATGTTTCTGTATTTCCGTGCATTTCAACAAAAAAAACGCGAACGCCGCGACCCGATCGCCGCGAAAACGTCCGCGTTTGTCGCCCTTTCGGCGCGTCGACAGACGACCGACCGTCAGTCTTCGTCCGTTTCGACGACGCCGTGCTTTGTCAAAACCTTCGCCTTACCCCGGATTTTGATCGCCGACGTGTGTTCCGTGAACTGGGCGATCATCACTTCGCCTTTGTCCAGCTTTTCCGCATGGTGAAACCGCGTATCCTGTCCGCGCGTCAGACCGATGACTTGAACACCGTTTTCTTTCGCCTTGACGACAATGTAGTCTGCCTGTACGTATTCCATGGCATCCCGGCCCCTTCATCCGTCGTGATGGGCCCTGCAGGATTCGAACCCGCGACCAATCGGTTATGAGCCGACCGCTCTGACCAGCTGAGCTAAGGGCCCGCGCAAAACCGGCACTTGAACCGGGTGCCCGCTCTCGCAAGCGGGAGCAAGCTTACTATACCGAATGCGCCGCGCGAAGTCAAGAATCGTTGCACGCGATGCGTCGCTCCGCAACAGTGGTCTTGACGAATCGACGGGCAAAGCGTATGCTGAAATCACGCGGTTTTCGCCGGAGGTGGCGGTGTGCGTTTTCGTGCGGTCGTTTTCGATTTCGATGGATTGATCGTGGATACCGAAACGGCGTGGTTTCGCGCCTATGACGCATATTTTCGAAAGTACGGCGCGCGGCTCGACCCGGACGCGTGGGGGCGCGGCGTCGGCACCGAATGGACGGCGTTCGATCCGCACCGCGAGCTGGAGTCGCTGACGGGCCGCCGTATCGATCCGGAACGGATGCGGGCCGACGTGCAGCAGCTGTACGAGCGCGAGATGGAAAACGCCGGGGTGTTGCCCGGCGTAACGTCGTATTTGGATGAAGCGAGGCGGCTTGGGCTGAAGGTCGGTCTCGCCTCGAGTTCGCCGCGGGACTGGGTAATGTCGTATTTGGCGAAGTACGGCCTGGCATCCCGTTTCGACTGTATTCGGACGGCGGACGACGTTCGGCGCGTCAAACCGGACCCGGAACTGTACGTGAAGGCGCTCGAATGTCTCGGAGTTCCGGCGCCTGCCGCCCTGGCGTTCGAGGATTCCGCCAACGGTGCGCTCGCCGCCGTAAGAGCCGGTCTCGTCTGCGTCGTCGTTCCGAATCCGGTCACCGAACGGATGCGGTTCCCGGACGGCGTGCGGCGCTTGCGTTCGATGGCCGACGTGCCGCTTTCGTCGCTGCTTTCGAAATTGGAACGGGAGAGAGGAGGAAATCCGGATGAAACGTCGCGTGCACAGCCAGGAGGTGAAGGAAGCCGTCCTGAAGAAGCTGGCGGAACGCGGAGTCAAACTGGAGGATATCGCGCAGATCGTTTATGAGATGCAAGTTCCTTACAATCCCGAACTTCAAATGGAAACTTGCCTTGACAGCGTGCGCAAAGTGTTGGAAAAACGCGAGGTCCAGCACGCGCTGCTCGTCGGCATCGAGCTCGACCAGCTCGCGGAGCGGAAAATGCTGTCCGAGCCTCTCCAAACTTTGGTTGAAACCGACGAGAGCCTGTTCGGCTGCGACGAGACGTTGGCGCTCGGTTCGGTACTCGGCTACGGCAGCATCGCAGTGACGACGTTCGGCCATCTCGACAAGCACAAGATCGGCGTCATCCGCAAGCTCGACACGAAACTCGGCAAAGGAGTCCACACGTTTCTGGACGACCTCGTCGCCGGTCTCGCCGCGTCGGCCGCGAGCCGGATCGCGCATCGCCACCGCGACGAGGAAGAAAACGGGATTCATGAGGAACATGCTTCGTAAGTTGCCGGAAACCCCCATCACACGATGGGGGTTTTTTCATTCCGTTGGGCTTATCGCGATTTTTACTCTGTCTTGACAATGCTTTCTTCTTCATGGTAAATTAATTAGGAGGATCTGAATACACGGTTAAATGTGTGTACTCTTGGGCGGTGATTTTATATTCGGATGAGGAAAGATATTGGATTGTTATCGCCTTTTCTCTTCTTTTTACTTCTTTTTGGCTGTCGGGAAAGCGTCGTTGCGCCGACGCCGTCGCCCGCGAAAATGTAGACGAGCCGATGTTAAGCCGACCCCGGCTTGTTGATGCGAGAGTTTCCGCCATACGCTTCCGGGTTTTCTCGCCACGCGCGCAGCGCCTCGAGCTGGCTAAGGGAAATGCGGTTTTCTTCCCGCGCGACTTCGATGAGCGTCGGATAATCGCACAGCGCGCGCAAGCGCACGCCGGATTCCGCGAAAGCCCGTGCAGCTACCTCGAAACCGTACGTGAACACGGCCACCACCCCGAGCACGCAGGCGCCGGCGCCGCGAACGGCTTCGACCGCCTTGAGCGAACTGCCGCCGGTGGAAACGAGATCTTCGATCACGACCACCCGCTGGCCGGAAAAGAGCGCGCCTTCGATCACGTTTTGCCGGCCGTGACCCTTGGCCTTGTCGCGCACGTACACCATCGGCAGATCGAGCCGGTCGGCGACCAGGGCGGTGTGCGCGATGCCGCCGGTGGCGACGCCGGCCAAAGCGTCGGCTTCCGCGAATTCCCGGCGGATCGCCGCGACGAATCCGTCCGCGATCATGCGCCGGACGTGCGGATAGGACAACGTCAGCCGGTTGTCGCAATAAATCGGCGATTTCAGCCCGGAGGTCCAGACGAACGGCTCGTCGGGCCGAAGCAGCACGGCGCCGATGTCGAGCAAGGCGCGCGCGATGTTGCGGGAGATGTTCATGTTTTCGACTCCTCCTCCGATCGGATCGGGACCGCCGCCGAGAGCGACGTCAGGACGTTTTCCAGCGCCCGCCGCGGATCGGGCGCGCGGGTGATCGGCCTGCCGATCACCAGATAATCGGCTCCCGCGGCCGCCGCTTCTTCCGGCGAGGCGCGCCGCGTCTGGTCGTCCGGCGCCGCCCCCGCAGGGCGGAGCCCGGGGACGACGGTCAGAAACGACCGGCCGCACGCTTCCTTGACCGCGCGGACTTCGGCCGTCGAGGCGACGACGCCGTCGAGGCCGGCTTCGCGCGCCATTTTTGCGAAACGAACCGCCGTTTCTGCGACGTCGCCGGGAATGCCGAGCTCGCGGTTGACGGCGTCGCGGTCGAGGCTCGTCAAAACCGTGACGGCGACCAGCAGCGGACGGACGGTGGACGGCGCCGATCCCGCTGCCCGCTCGACCGCCTCTCGGGCGGCTTCCAGCATCCGGACGCCGCCCGTCGCGTGCACGTTCAGCATGTCTGCGCCGCACCGCACGAGACTCGCGATACCGCCGCGGACCGTGTTCGGGATGTCGTGCAGTTTTAAGTCGACGAAGACGCGGCGGCCGCGCTTTTTCAGGAGCTCGACCGCGTTCGGACCGACCGCATAGAAAAGTTCCATGCCGACTTTCATCCAGCACGGCACGTCGCCCAGCGCGTCGCACAGCCGCTCGACTTCCCGCAAATCCGGCGTGTCCAATGCCACGATGATCCGCTCGGCCCACGCCGCCATTTCCGTCAGCTCTCCCGCGGTTTTCATCGCAGCGTCGCCTCGGCGACCGGCATCGGCTGCGAGGTGAACGACAGCGTCTGCAGCATGCCGAGCATCGCTCTCGCCGTGTCGAGCGACGTCAGGCAGACGATGCCGTGCTCGACGGCCTCGCGGCGGATGCGGAACCCGTCCCGGGCCGGCGTCTTGCCTTTCGTCAGCGTGTTGACGACGAACTGCGCCTGACCGCTGCGGATCAAATCGACGATGTTCGGCGAACCTTCGCTCAGCTTGCGGACGACGGTTACCGGGACGCCGGCTTTTTTAAGCGCTTCGGCCGTGCCGGACGTCGCCAGAATTCGGTAACCGAGCTCGTGGAAACCGCGCATCAGCTCGACGGCTTCCGGTTTGTCTTTGTCAGCGACCGTGCAAATGATCGCGCCGGAGCGCGGAATGTTCATGCCGGCCGCCACAAGCCCCTTATAGAGCGCCTTGGCGAACTGGCGGTCGCGGCCCATCACTTCGCCGGTCGACTTCATTTCGGGCGCGAGCGTCGGATCGACGCGGCGCAACTTGGCGAACGAAAACACCGGTACTTTCACGGACACGAACTCGTCTTCCGGCCAAAGACCGGTCGAATAGCCGAGATCGGCCAGTTTTTCGCCGAGAATGACGCGCGTCGCCACGTTGGCCATCGGGATGCCGGTCACCTTGCTCAAAAACGGCACCGTTCGCGACGCACGCGGATTAACCTCAAGGACGTACACTTTTTCGTCGGAGACGACGAACTGGATGTTGACGAGACCGACAACCTTGAGCGCCCGCGCGATCCGGACCGTGATGTCGACGATTTGCCGCTTGACGTCTTCGGACAGCGTCTGCGGCGGGTACACCGCGATCGAGTCGCCGGAATGGACGCCGGCGCGCTCGACGTGTTCCATGATGCCGGGAATGAGGACGGTTTCTCCGTCGGAAATCGCGTCGACTTCCGCCTCCTTGCCTTGCATGTAGCGGTCGATCAACACAGGATGTTCGGGATTGACCTTCACTGCTTCGGCCATATATTCAAGTAACTCGTCGTCGGAATAGACGATTTCCATCGCACGGCCGCCGAGGACGTAGGACGGGCGCACGAGGATGGGATAGCCGAGCCGGCGCGCCAGGCCGACCGCTTCGTCCACGCTGGTCACCGTGCCGCCCGGCGGCTGGGGAATGCCGAGCTCGCGCAACAGCGCCTCGAACTTGCGGCGATCTTCGGCCGTGTCGATACTCTCCAGGCTGCTGCCGAGGATGCGGACGCCGGCGCGCGCCAGCGGCCCGGCCAGATTGATCGCCGTCTGACCGCCGAACTGGACGATGACGCCGATCGGCTTCTCCAGCTCGATGACGTTCATCACGTCCTCAAAGAACAGCGGTTCGAAATACAGCCGGTCGGACGTATTGAAATCCGTTGATACCGTTTCCGGATTGTTGTTGATGATGACCGCTTCGTAGCCGGCCTTGCGGATCGCCCAGACGGCGTGGACCGTCGAATAGTCGAACTCGATGCCCTGACCGATCCGGATCGGCCCGGAGCCGATGACGAGCACTTTCGGTCTGTCGCCGGGCAAGGATTCGTTTTCGGTTTCGTACGTCGAGTAATAGTACGGCGTCGACGCCTCGAACTCCGCGGCACATGTGTCGACCATTTTGTAGACCGGCCGGATGCCGTACTCCAGCCGCAAGTTGCGTACTTCGGCCTCCGTCGCCGGACCGAGCCCCGCTTCCCGGCGCAGTTCGGCGATCGCGCGGTCGGAAAAACCCTTGCGTTTAGCCTCGAGCAGTCTTTCCGATGTCAGCGCGCCTTCTTTCAGCCGTTGTTCGAATTCGACGAGGCCGCGGATTTTGTTCAAAAACCACCAGTCGATCTTCGTCCGCTCGCGTACCCATTCCAGGTCGTATCCGCGCCGGAACGCCTCGGCGACGAGGAACAGCCGTTCGTCGTCCGCCTTTTCCAGACGCTCCGCCAGCGTCTCCTCGTCCAGTTCGGCGAGACCGGGAAGCCAGAGCCGGTGCGCGCCGGTCTCCAGCGACCGGATCGCCTTGTGCAGCGATTCCTCGAACGTGCGGCCGATCGCCATCACTTCGCCGGTGGCTTTCATCTGCGTGCCGAGCTTCCGGTTGGCCGTGGAAAACTTGTCGAACGGCCAGCGCGGAATTTTCGTGACGACATAGTCGAGTGCTGGCTCAAAGCAGGCATACGTCTGCCCCGTGACCGGGTTGACGAGCTCGTCCAACGTGTAGCCGATCGCTATTTTCGCCGCCACCCTCGCAATCGGATAACCGGTCGCCTTCGACGCCAGGGCGGACGAGCGGCTCACCCGCGGGTTGACTTCGATAACGTAATACTGATAGCTGTGCGGATCGAGCGCGAACTGGATGTTGCAGCCGCCCTCGATCTTGAGCGCGCGAATGATTTTTAGCGACGCCGACCGCAGCATCTGGTACTCGCGGTCCGACAGCGTCTGGCTCGGCGCGACGACGATGCTGTCGCCGGTATGGATGCCGACCGGGTCGATGTTTTCCATGTTGCAGACGACGATGCAGTTGTCGTTGGCGTCGCGCATCACTTCGTATTCGATCTCTTTCATGCCGGCGATGCTCTTTTCGATCAGGCACTGGCCGATCGGGCTATAGCGCAGGCCGGCAGAGACGATCTCGCGCAGTTCTTCCTCGTTTCGGCCGATGCCGCCGCCGGTGCCGCCGAGCGTGTAGGCCGGCCGCACGATAACCGGGTAGCCGATTTCATCCGCAAACGCGACGGCTTCCTCGACGCTCGTGACGATCGCGCTTTCCGGAACCGGTTCGCCGAGTTCGCGCATGAGCGCACGGAATTGCTCGCGGTCTTCGGCCCGCTCGATCGAGGACAGCTGCGTGCCGAGCAGCCGGACGTTTTCCTGTTCGAGTACGCCGGCTTTAGCCAGTTTGACGGCCATGTTCAGGCCGGTCTGCCCGCCGAGCGTCGGCAAAATGCCGTCCGGACGCTCCTGCCGGACGATCTGAGCGACGAATTCGAACGAAAGCGGCTCGAGATACACCTTGTCCGCCATGTTCGTGTCGGTCATGATCGTCGCCGGGTTGCTGTTGATCAAGACGACTTCCAGCCCTTCCTCCTTGAGCGCCTGGCAAGCCTGCGTGCCTGCATAGTCGAATTCGGCGGCCTGGCCGATGACGATCGGCCCGGAGCCGATGACGAGAATTTTGCGCAAATCTTTATTTTTGGGCATAGAGCAAATCCTCCTTCCGCGGCGCTTCCGCCGAACCGGACCGCGCCAGGCCGGCCGCAAAACGCGCCTGGCTCGGTTCCGCCCGACGCTCGGCCTTCACCCGTCGGACCAGTTCGAGAAATTCGTCGAACAAGTAGCCGGAATCGTGCGGTCCCGGCGACGCCTCCGGATGGTACTGGACCGAGAAGGCGGGCAGCCGCTTGTGCCGCAAACCTTCGATCGTGCCGTCGTTGTTGTTCAGGTGCGTAATCTCCAGTTCCGTACCGGCGATCGACTCTTCCGTCACGACGTAGCCGTGGTTTTGCGAAGTGATGTAGCAGCGATTCGTCTTCAGCTCACGTACGGGATGGTTGCCGCCGCGATGGCCGAATTTCAGTTTGGCCGTGTCGGCGCCGCACGCCAAGGCGAACAGCTGGTGGCCGAAACAGATGCCGAACAGCGGATAATGTTCGACAAGGCCGCGGATCGTCTCGACGGCGTACGGCACGTCTTTCGGGTCTCCCGGACCGTTCGACAGGACGATGCCGTCGGGCGACAGCCGCCGGATCTGATCGGCCGTCGCGTCGTGCGGCACGACGACGACTTCGCAGCCGCGAGCGACGAGGTCGCGCAAAATGCCGCTTTTGGCGCCGTAATCGACGAGCACGATCCGGAGCGCTCCCTGGCGGGCGGGCACTGAGAACACGCCGCGCGTCGACACCTGCGCCACCTGATCGCGCGGAAGCGGTGTCGACGCCAGCATCTCCCGCAGCTCTTCAAGCGATTTGCCGGTCGTCGACAGAACGCCTTTCATGACGCCGTGATGGCGCAGCTTGCGCGTCAACATGCGCGTGTCGATGCCGCTGATGCCTGGAATGCCGAATTCTTTGAGCATGTCGTCGACCGTGAATTCGGCGCGCCAGTTGCTCGGCGCCTGCTCATGCTCGCGGACGGCGAACCCATAGGCGTAAGGCCGCACCGCCTCGAAATCGTCGCGGGCGACGCCGTAGTTGCCGATCAGCGGATACGTCATCACGACGATCTGGCCGCAATACGACGGGTCGGTCAGCAGTTCCTGGTAGCCGGTCATCCCGGTATTGAAGACGACTTCTCCCACCTTGTCCGCACGGGCGCCGAACGCGCTGCCGACGAACAACGTGCCGTCTTCAAGAAGCAACATCGCCTGCATGATCGTCAACTCCTTTCAACGTATGCGGGGATGCGAACGATGCTTGCGAAACGGTATAGTACGCGGTCATCAAGGGCCTGAATCTTCGGACCAGACGACACGGCCGGCGACCATCGTCCAAACCGGCCAGCCCCGCAACGCCCAGCCGGCAAACGGAGTATTGCGGCCTTTCGATCGGAATCGGCCGGGATCGACGGTCCGTTCGACGTCGAGGTCGATCAGCGTCAGATCGGCCGGGTACCCCGGCTCCAGCCGTCCCTGCCCGAGCCCGAACGCGGATGCCGGCGCCGTCGAAAGCCGCGATAGCAGAAATCCGAGCGTCCACCGCCCCGTTAGGACGAACCGCGTGTAGAGAAGCGGAAACGCGGTTTCGAAGCCGACGATGCCGAACGGCGCCTCGCGCATGCCTTTTGCCTTTTCCTCCGGACTGTGAGGGGCGTGGTCTGTCGCGATGAAATCGATCGTTCCGTCTTCTAGCCCGCGCACGCATGCTTCCACATCGCGGCGGGAGCGCAGCGGAGGGTTCATTTTCCAGTCGGCGTCCGGACCCGGAATGTCTTCTTCCGACAGTACCAGGTGGTGTGGGCATACTTCCGCCGTCACGCGGATGCCCGCCCGCTTGGCGTCGCGGATTAGCCTGACGGATGTTTCGGTGCTGACGTGGCAGACGTGATAATGAACGCCCGTCGCTTCGGCCAGGACGACGTCGCGCGCAATGTGGACGGCCTCCGCCTCGTTCGGGATGACGGGCAACCCGAACCGCCGCGCGAATTCGCCGTCGGCGACGACCCCGCCGGCGGCCAGAGACCGATCCTCGCAATGCGCGACGATGGGAAGACCGAGTGCTGCCGCGCGGCGCATCGCCTCTTTCATCAGCGCGGCATCCTGAACGCCGAAACCGTCGTCCGTAAACCCGATCGCGCCGGCTTCCTTCAGCGCCGCAAAATCGGTCAGTTCACGCCCTTCCTGCCGACGGGTGATGCAGGCGTACGTCATCACGCGGACGGCGCCGCTTCGCGCGGCCCGGCTCAACACGTCGCGCACCAATTCCGGCGAATCGACGGGCGGGCGCGTGTTCGGCATCGCCGCAACCGTCGTGAACCCGCCGCAAGCCGCAGCCGCCGTCGCCGTCGCGATCGTTTCCTTATATTCTTGGCCGGGTTCCCGCAAATGCGCGTGCAAGTCGACGAATCCCGCGGACAGCAGCCTTCCACGAGCATCAAAAACTTCACAACCGCCGACATCGACGGACGCGCTCCCGTCCACCACGTCCGCGATCCGTTCGCCCTCGACGAGGACGTGCTTAGGGACCGGCCGGCCGAGGCCGTCGTCCCAGACGTTCGCGTTGACAATCCAGCACCGCATCCGCCGCATCCCTCCGTCACGCGAGCGCGCGCTCCAGCACGGCCATCCGCACCGGCACGCCGGCTGCCATCTGGGCGAAAATTTTCGACCGCGGATGCTCGACGACCGCATCGTCGATCTCCACGTTTCGATTGACCGGGCCGGGATGCATGACGATGGCATGCGGCGCCATCGCGGAGACGCGTTCTTCCGTCAGGCCGTAAGCCGACCGGTATTCTTCCGGCGACTGCACCAGCCGCCCTTCATGCCGTTCGAACTGGACGCGCAGCGCCATAACGACGTCGGCACGCAACGCTTCCTCGATCGGAACGTACGGCGCGAATTCCGCCAGTTCGTCGGCGCGCATGTTCGGCGGCGCGCAGAACAGAACTTTGGCGCCGAGCTTCGTCAGCCCCCACAGGTTCGACCGGGCGACGCGGCTGTGGCGAATATCGCCGATCATCGCCACCGTCAGCCCGCGCACTTCGCCGAAATGCCGACGGATCGTATAAATGTCGAGCAGCGCCTGTGTCGGATGTTCGTTGACGCCGTCGCCGGCATTGACGATCGGATAGCGAATTCGGCCGGCGATCTCGGCAAGCAGGCCGGACCACGGCAGTCGGACGACCGCCGCGTCGACGCCGAGCGCCTCGAATGTTTTCAACGTGTCGTAGACGGATTCCCCCTTGCCGACGCTGCTTATCTCGGCGGAAAACGCCAGCGGTACGGCGCCGAGGCGCCGTTCGGCTATCTCGAAAGAAAAGCGGGTGCGCGTGCTTTTTTCGAAGAACAGATTGGCGACGAATTTTCCTTCCAGCACGTCGGAGCGCCGAGACGCCTGTTCCCAGTAGGCGGCGCGGTCAAGAATCGACAGGATGTCGTTCGCGTCGATTTCCTTCAAACCGAGCAGATGGCGGTTCATGCCGGTGATCGTTCCCTTCATTCCGATGTCTCCTTTCGCTGCAGGATGACGACTTCGTCCACGCCGTCGACTTCGGTCAGACGGACTTCGATCGACTCCGTTTTGGCGGTCGGCACGTTTTTGCCGACGAAGTCCGGGCGAATCGGCAACTCACGATGCCCGCGGTCGATCAGGACCGCAAGCTGGATCATCCGCGGTCGTCCGACGTCGATCACGGCGTCCATCGCGGCCCGAACCGTACGGCCGGTGTAAAGAACGTCGTCGAACAGGACGACGACGCGGCCGGCGATCTCGCTTTCGCCGGAAAAAGCCGGTGACTCGTCCGCCCTAGTTCCGCGCCGGACCGTCGTCTTTTCCCGCCGGTCGTCGCGATAGTCGCTGACGTCAAGTTCGGCTACAGGCACCGGCTCTTTTTCGATGTCGAGAATCCGTTGCGCCACCCGGCGAGCGAGATGAACGCCCCGCGTGCGGATGCCGACGAACACGCAATCGGCAATGCCTTTGTTTCGTTCGAGAATTTCGTGCGCGATGCGCGTCAACGCCCGTCGGATGGCCGCCTCGTCCATGATGACGCGCCTTAAGGAGAATTCCGCTCGTTCCGGCGTCATCGTCAGTCTCCTTTCGCTCATACGGTTTTATTCGTTTTACGTTTATTGGTTTACGCGTATTCGGTTACGCGCACAAAAAAATCCCCCGCCCGCAGGCAGGGGGTCTGTCGTCGGCACGTCGCGGCTATCCGGCGGACTGTCGGCGTCGAAAAACGTTCCCGCCGGCCCTTCTTCGGTTGCTCGAATGCGAGTGTCGGCGATCCGTGATGCTGAAATGCCGTGACCTTACCAGCCTCTCGGGACTGATTTAAAGGCGCTATCCGGTTATCGACAGTATGACACGTCCGCCGCGGATTGTCAAGATCCCGCTACGAAAAACGGCCTCCCGATTCACCTTTTGGCGAGTCGGGAGGCCGTCTTGGGTGTTCATGCGTGCGTGGAGAATTTTATCTGATTTCCAGGTAATCGATATAGGCGTCCCATGTGCCGTTGTCGGCCGTCACGATGAGCTCGACCGTCTGATTGCCGGTGCCGTGGCTGATGTTGTTCAGCGTATAGACCGCCGGATAGGGCCCTCCGAAGTAGAAGGTGCCTTTCGTTTGGCCGCCGATTCTCAGGTCGACTCTCGCCATGTTGTTGTTGCTCGACGCCCCGCGCAGTGAGAAGCTGTGCGTGCCGGTCGAGAAATATTGCGTGTAGTAGACTCGGTCGTTATTCGCATACAGCGCGACACCGTTAAACGGCGAGGTGATGTTCGAGGTGTACTGGCCGCCTTTGGTCATATTTTCGGCTTGGACAATCGTCGACGTGCCGCCGCCGCCAGAACCGCCGCAGCTGCCTGTCCCGTTGCCGACCGGCGTGCCGTTGATGGTCAGGGTATGGCAGGTGATGCTTGCGCTGCCGCTGCTCTGATAGCCTTCGACCAGAAGCGCGACTTCGTACATTTTGCCCATTCTAAGTCCTAAGCTTTCCCATTTGTTGAAATGTTGGCTGACCGAGATCGTGCCGCTCGTCCGCTTCGACGTACGGACGCTCCAGTATTGGTCGAACGTCGCCGTTCCTCTAATGGACGGCTGGTTGACGCGCGTCGTGCGATAAATGTCGTACGTGCCGCCGTCGATCGAAATCGAACCGATGGGCGATGCGCCCGGCGGACGCCAGTTGCCCCAGCTGTCGACGATGTAATATTCGACGAGCGGGTCGACCGTCCAGCCGTAAATCGCTAGATACGAGTTGCCGTTCGGCGAATACGAAGCGCTGTACGTGTCCACGATCGTACCGATTTGCTGGTGCGTTTTCGTCGAGTCGAACTTTTTGCCCATCCGGAACAAAATGTTGTTGATGCCGCTCCACTGCGCGCTGAACGTACCGCCGCCGTTGAGCGTCATCGTGCCGGAGCCGCCGCTGTCCTTCCAGAATTCATAGTCCCAGCCGTCATACGTACCGGTCGCGTTGCTGGTCAGCGTCAAGGCGGCTTGCGCGGTAAGAGCGGGTAGTGCAAGCAAAAGCAACGCGCAAGACGTCAGGAATAACCATCTTTTTCTGTTTTTCATAGTTCTCTTCTCCTTTCTTTTTTTAATTTTCAAGATTCAGTGTCGACCTTAACAACCGTTTACCGTAAACTGTTTGCCGTTTTTCAGTGCGCGCCATTCTTCCTTTGTGCAACCACACTCCTTTTCGAAACCGAAATGAAAGCGGCTTCAATTTTGATTGTAAAGAAATCGCGTCCGACGTCACTCGAAAAAATATAGATTCGAGCAGTAGTTTTTTAATGTTTATTTCTTGAATTTTATGGAAAAAATTAGGCAATTCATTTGCCGCCGTACCGACGAAAAAGTCCGGTCGGCTTTCCTCCGGTATAACCCGCATGATGCGGGCCGCGACCGAAAGGCGCCGATCGGACTTTGCACCGCGCCGCTTCATTGATAACGACCCTGCCGACGGTCCGGCTCATGCCCGCCCGAACAAAAAACCGGGCTCACCTTTGGCTTGCGCGGATCGCCTGATCGAGATCTTCCAGAATATCCTCGATCGCCTCGGTGCCGACCGACAGTCGGACCATCTCCGGCGTGACGCCCGTCGACAAAAGCTCCTCTCCCTCCAGTTGGCTGTGCGTCGTGCTGGCCGGATGAATGATGAGCGACTTGCTGTCGCCGACGTTCGCCAGATGCGAAAACAGTTTGACGCTGTCGATCAGCCGCCGGCCGGCTTCATACCCGCCTCTGATGCCGAAGGTCAGAATCGCCCCCTGCCCTTTCGGCATATATTTTCGCGCCATTTCGTACGAAGGATCGTCTTCCAACCCGGGATATCTTACCCACTCGACCGCCGGATGGCTTTTCAGGAACTTGGCGACCGCCAACGCATTCTCGCTGTGCCGCTGCATGCGCAGGTGCAGTGTCTCCAGCCCCTGCAAAAACAAAAACGCGTTGAACGGCGACAAGCAAGCGCCGATGTCGCGCGCCAGCTGTACCCGCGCCTTGACGATGAACGACAGCGGCCCGAACGCATCCCAATAGACAAGCCCGTGATAGCTCGGGTCCGGCTCCGTAAAACCGGGAAACTTCCCGCTCGCTTTCCAGTCGAACCGGCCGCCGTCGACGATGACGCCGCCGATCGACGTCCCGTGACCGCCGATGAACTTGGTCGCCGAATGAACGACGATGTCGGCGCCGTGCTCGATCGGCCGGAGCAGATACGGGCTCGGAAGCGTGTTGTCGACGATCAGCGGAATGCCGTGCTCGTGCGCCACGTCGGCGATCGCCGCGATGTCGGGCACGTCGAGCTTCGGATTGCCGACGGATTCGAGATACAGCGCCTTGGTCCGGTCCGTGATCGCCTTGCGGAAATGCTCCGGGTCGGACGGATCGACGAAGCGGACGCGAATGCCGATTTTCGGCAGCGTGATGTTGAACAGGTTGTAGGTACCGCCGTAGAGACTCGACGCCGAGACGATCTCGTCTCCCGCCCCCGCGATGTTCAGCACGGCGAACGTGATCGCCGCCTGGCCGGACGACGTCGCGAGCGCTCCGACGCCGCCTTCGAGGGCGGCCATCCGTTTCTCGAACACGTCGTTCGTCGGGTTCATCAGGCGCGTGTAGATGTTGCCGAACTCTCTCAACGCGAACAGATTCGCGGCGTGCTCCGTGCTGCGAAACCCATACGAAGTCGTCTGGTAAATCGGCACCGCGCGCGAAAGCGTCGCCGGGTCGAGCTCTTGACCGCCGTGGACGGCCAACGTTTCGAGACGGTACGAACGCTGCTGTTCAGTCAAAACGGAACGCCTCCTGGTCACAAAGATTGCGAATACACCACCAGTCTAGCACAGAACCTCGAACCTTTAAAACTCCGACCGCATCGCCTCGACGAGACGCCGCATGTCGTCCGGCAGCGGCGCGACGAACGTCATTCGGCGCCCGTCGCGCGGATGGTCGAAACCGAGTTCCGCCGCGTGCAGTGCCTGCCCGGCGATCGGCCACCGTCCGGGTCGGCCGTACAGCGGATCGCCGACGACCGGATGGCCGATATACTTCAGATGAACCCGAATCTGGTGGGTACGCCCGGTCTCCAGCCGCAATTCCAGCATCGTGTGGGCGCGAAACCGCTCCGCCACACGGAAATGGGTCACAGCTGGCTTCCCGCCCTTCGTCACCGCAAACCGGAGCCGGTCGCGCGGATCGCGCCCGACCGGCGCGTCGATCGTACCGACATCGTGTGCGACGACGCCTTCGACCAACGCGACGTACCGGCGTGCGATCGTCCGCGCTTTCCACTGGGCGACGAGCGACGCGTAGGCACGGTCGTTTTTGGCGACGACGAGCAGACCGGACGTGTCCTTGTCCAGCCGGTGGACGAGGCCGGGCCGCAGCGCATCTCCGACGCCGGCCAAATCCTTGCAATGGTACACCAGTGCGTTGACCAGCGTGCCGCTCATATGCCCCGGCGCCGGATGAACGACGAGCCCGCGCGGTTTGTCGACGACCACGACGTCCTCGTCTTCGTAGACGATGTCGAGCGGAATCGGCTCGGGTCGGATGTCCGTCGGTTCCGGGGGCGGCGGCGCGATTTCGATCGCATCGCCCGCGGCGACCCGGTAGTTCGGCTTAACGACCGCACCGTTGACCAGAACGCGGCCGTCGCGTATCCACTGTTGGATCCGGCTGCGCGATACACCCGCGCACACACGCTCGGCCAACAGTCTGTCGAGACGCTCGCCCGAACCGGCTTCGTCCGCCGTCCAGACGACCGGTTCCACTTCCCCGTCGTCCGGAAATACGACGTCCCCGTCAGCATCCGATTCCGTCGGATCCGGGCGAAAATCGGATTCCGCCCTCATACGGCCGACCCTTCCCCGTTCGGCGACGCGCGTCCGCCCGGGGTCTCCCGCCGCCGGTCGAGCAGCGAATCGAGCAAAATCAGCCCGACGCCGACGACGATCGCGCTGTCCGCCAGATTGAACACGGGATACGTATAGTCGACGGGGGTGCCGAACCATTCGAACCGGAACCGGAACTGCAGAAAATCGACCACCTCGCCGTACAACGCCCGATCGACGAAATTGCCGACCGCTCCCCCGAGCAACATCGCGAGCGCGGCGGCCAGCATCCGCCTTCCACGCCGCACCGCCTTGTCCAAATACCAGATCACGCCGGTTGCGACGACGACCGTCACGATCAGAAAAAAGGCCCGCTGGTTCTGCAAAATGCCGAATGCCGCGCCGGCGTTGCGGAAATGAGTAATCGAAAAAAAGTCGTCGATGACCGGCCGCTCGGCGTAAAGCGGCAGGCGGCTCGAGATCGCCCATTTCGTCGCCTGATCCAGCAAGAAAACGACAAGCGCCAATCCATAATAGAAGGAATGCCGTGTGAACAACGCCCGACTACCCACCCTCGCATCACTCCCGGAACCATCATTTCCCTCGGGCTTAAACGCCGCCCCGCGCACAAACTACGTTTCAGTCAGACACGAACGAAAGGAGATCGCCATGCGCCATCTCACCGAAGATCAGCTGGCCCGGCTTCGGACCGCTCTCGAGTCCGAACGATCCGAACTGTCGGACCGGATGTTCGAACCGGTCGGCGAACTGTCCGCCTACGACAACCATCCCGGCGACCTCGGCAGCGAGACGTTCGAACGCGGCAAAGACGTCGCGTTGACCGAACGCGCACGGTATAAACGTGAAGCGATCGACCGGGCGCTCGAGGGAATGAACAATGGCACGTACGGCCGATGCGACGTCTGCGGCCGGCCGATCCCGTTTGAACGCCTGCTCGCCGTCCCTTACGCGGACCGATGCGCCGACCACGCAGAGGCGGCGTTCGTCTCCGCCCGCAGGCCGGCGGAAGAAGACCGCATGCGCAGCCGCGACGACTTTGCCTGGCAAACCGTCGAACATTGGGGTAATGCCAGCGGCCCCGCGACCGGACCGGACGGCGAAGACGGCGGCACGTCTAGCGACGACGACGCCGACGGCTTCGTCGAACCGATCGAAAGCTTCGTCGCAACCGACTTTTACGGGCGCAACGTCCGCATCGTGCGCAACCGGCAATACCGCGAATACCTCGAAGCCGGCGAGGGCGAACGGCTTCTGGAGCCGGATCCGACGCCGGAAGAAGCCGACCGGCCGTCGTAAAGCCAACCGACTGCCGGTCAGCCGCCGTACAGCCGGCCGTCGGATTCCAGATTGCGCTCCACGATCCGGACGATGTCCGCGATCCAGTCGCCGATAACCGGCAGATTGAGCGCGCCGAGCGCGTGCAGCACGCGCAGCACGACCGCCGTCACCAGCGACACGCCGATCGCGATGCCGACACCGCGGGCGACCCCGCCGTAGAAACTGTTCAGAATCAGCGTCCGCGGCCGCTCCATCAACGCCACGTATTCCGCGACGCGCGAAGCTTCCAACTTTTGGACGAGCTCGGCCAATCGGCGTTCGATCGCCTCGAGCCGGTCCGAATCCGTCATCCGACATCCCTCCGCTTCAGACGAAGGCGGACACGATCGCCGCGCACCGCGGACAAAGATCGGGATGAGCCGGATCTCGCCCGACGTCGGGCGTCACGACCCAGCAGCGTGCGCACTTTTCGCCCTCGGCGGGCCGGACGGCGACGGCAATTCCGCGCAGCCGCTCAGCCTCCTGCGGAATCGGCTCGTCCGGACCGTGCAGCACGACACGAGAGACGATCAAAAGCTGGTCCAGACGATCGAACGAAGCCAATAGCTCCGCGACGCCGCGTTCGGGATACAGATCGACGCGCGCGCCGAGCGAATGCCCGATCGTCTTCGCCTTTCGCGCCGCCTCCAGCGCCTTGTAAATTTCGTCGCGGACGTCGAGAAACGCTTCCCAACGCCGTTCAAGCGCATCGTCCGTCCATTCCGGGCGTGCGGAGGGAAACAGCGTCAAATGCACGCTTTCGGCGTCCGCCTCCGGAACATATTTCCATACTTCTTCCGCCGTATGCGGTAAAATCGGTGCGATCAACTTCGTAACAGCGACAAGCGCCTCATAAAGAACGGTCTGGCACGCCCGCCGGGCCGGATCCGACGGCAGGCTGACGTACAACCGGTCCTTGGCGACGTCGAGATAAAACGAACTCATGTCGACCGCGCAAAAATGATGAATCGTCTGGTAGACGAGATGGAACTCGTAGCGGTCGTACGCCGTCAGCACCCGCTCGATGACCCGGGCGAGCCGCGCCAGGGCGAACCGGTCGAGCTCCGGTAAATCGCCGTACGGCAACCGGTCGCGCCGCGGGTTGAAATCGCCGAGATTTGCGAGGAAAAACCGCAGCGTGTTGCGGATTTTCCGATACACTTCCGTAATTTGCGCCAAAATGTCGTTGGAGATGCGGACGTCCGAACGGTAATCGACCGAAGCGACCCACAGCCGCAAAATGTCCGCGCCGAGCTTGCCGCACACCTCGTTCGGATCGACGGTATTGCCGAGCGACTTGGACATTTTCCGCCCTTCACCGTCGAGCGTGAAGCCGTGGCTGAGAATGCCCTCGTACGGCGCACGGCCCTTGACCGCGACGGCCGTGATCAGCGACGAGTTGAACCAGCCGCGGTATTGGTCGGAACCTTCCAGATACAGATCGGCCGGCCATTTCAAATCGTCGCGTCCGTCGAGCACGGCGTAATGGCTCGAGCCGGAATCGAACCAGACGTCCATAATGTCTGTTTCCTTGCGGAACGCCGTGCCGCCGCAATGCGGACAGCTCGTTCCCGGAGGGACGAGCTCGCTTTCCGGCCGTTCGAACCAGGCGTTCGATCCTTCCCGCTCGACGATCGCCGCGACGTGTTCGATCACGTCCCGGCTGACGAGCGGCCGGCCGCAGCCGAGGCAATAGACGATCGGAATCGGCACCCCCCAGGCGCGCTGGCGCGAAATGCACCAGTCGCCGCGCTCGGCGATCATGTTGTGCATCCGGATTTCGCCCCATTCCGGCGTCCAGCGGATGCGGCGGATTTCTTCGAGCATCGCCGAGCGAAAAGCCTCGACCGAGGCGAACCATTGTTCGGTTGCGCGGAAAATAACCGGCTTTTTCGTTCGCCAGTCGTGCGGATACTGGTGGCGGATCGTGCCGCGCGCCAACAACAGGCCTTCGGCGGCCAGCCGCTCGATGATCGGACCGTTCGCCTTTTCATAAAACAGGCCCTCGAACCCGGGCGCCTCCGCCGTCATCCGTCCCTGTTCGTCGACGGGACAGAGCACGCCCAGGCCGTAGCGCTGGCCGATCAGAAAGTCTTCCTCGCCGTGACCCGGCGCGGTGTGGACGCACCCCGTGCCGGCGTCCATCGTCACGTGGTCGCCGACCATAACGAGCGAATCGCGGTCGTAAAACGGATGCCGGCAGACGACGCGGTCCAGCTCCGCGCCGCGCCGTTTCGCGACGACGCGGAATTGCCCTTCGCCCCATCCCACGGCTTCCGCGACCGCCCGCAGCCGCTCCTCGGCGACGACGTAGAGGCGGCCGCCTGCTTCGACCACGGCGTAATCGTAATCGGGATGGACGCTGATGCCGAGATTGGCCGGCAGCGTCCACGGCGTCGTCGTCCAGATCACGACGCCGGCGTCGTCGGGCAGAACGCCCTTGCCGTCTTTGACCGGAAAGACGACGTAGATCGACGGCGATTCCTTGTCGCGGTACTCGATCTCGGCTTCCGCGAGCGCGCTTTCCGAAGACGGCGACCAGTAGACCGGCTTCAGCCCGCGGTAAATGTAGCCTTTGCGCGCCATTTCGCCGAACACCCGGATTTGCCGCGCTTCGTATTTCGGATCGAGCGTCAGGTAAGGCCGCTCCCAGTCGCCGAGCACGCCGAGCCGCTTGAACTGAACCTTTTGCCGTTCGACCCATTCCAGGGCGTACGATTTGCACACGTCGCGGAACTCGATCACGCCCATCTTTTTGCGGTCCGCCTTGCCGCTGTTGGCGATCGCCTGCTCGATCGGCAGGCCGTGCGTATCCCACCCCGGCACGAACGGCGCGTCGAACCCCTGCATCGTTTTGAAGCGGACGATAAAGTCTTTCAGGATTTTGTTCAATGCATGGCCGATATGAATGTCGCCGTTGGCGTAAGGCGGGCCATCGTGAAGTACGAATTTGGGCGCACCCCGCCGCGCGGCCCGGATGCGGTCGTACAGCGCGATCTCTTCCCACCACGCCTGCAGCTTCGGCTCCGCCTCCGGAAGCCGGCCGCGCATCGGAAATTCGGTTTGCGGCAGATTCAGCGTCCTGTCGTAATCAACAGACATGGAAGTCCCCTCCTCGACAACAAAAAACCCGCCCCACAAGGGGCGGGATGTACATACCCGCGGTACCACCCTTTTTCCGGGGCAGACGGCGCAATCGTCCGCCGCCGGCGCTTTCACGACCGATAACGGGGTCTGCCGGTTCTCCCTACTTTTCGCCTTGCGGCGTTTCGAAAGAACGCTCCCGGGGGATTTTCGACCGGCGGAAAAACCGGGCTTTCACCATCCCCGGCTCGCTTTCATTTTCCGTCCCGATCTACTCTTCCCGGTCATCGCTTTGAACTTTATTTTATTCCCGATTGAGATTTTATTCCCGATTGAGCGCAGCGGCCGCCTCGCCGGTCAGCTTGAAATTTTCGAGCTCTTCCCAGCTTTCGCTGTTCAGCAGTTCGGCCTGTGCGTCGAGCAACGCTTTGAAACGGACGCGGAAAATGGCGGCCTGTTTTTTCAATTCCTCAATTTCGAGCGCGATTTTGCGCGACTTCGCCAACGACTCGTTGATGATGCGATCGGCGTTTTTCTCCGCTTCCTTCAGGATAAGCTGCGCCTCTTTCTTGGCGTTGGCCTTCAGCTCGTCCGCCGCCTCCTGTGCGACGATAATCGTCTTGCTGAGCGTCTCCTCCAGGTTGGCGAAATGATTCAGACGCTCCTGCAGCATGGCGACCTGGTTCTGCAGTTCCTTGTTTTCGCGGATGAGCATTTCGTAATCTTTAATGATCTGGTTGAGAAAATCGTCGACTTCGTCCTCGTCGTATCCGCGAAGACGTCGGCTGAACTCCTTGTTCTGAATATCAAGCGGCGTCAGCGGCATAACGGCCCCTCCTTCTCGGCGTCGCTTCGGATGTTTACGTCTGCCCTCCCGGTATCAGAAAGGCGACGACTTCTTTTAACCCATAAGCAAGAAAGTAAAGCGCAAAAAGTGCAACGATCGGCGAAATGTCGATCATCCCGCCGATCGGCGGGATGATGCGCCGAAACGGCGCGAGATAAGGTTCCACCAACCGGCCGAGCCATTCCCCGACGACGCTGTCGCGAGCCGCCGGAATCCACGACATCAAAATATAGATAATGATCGCGTATCGATAAATGAGCTCCAACAGGTCGATCAGGCCCAACAGCTGGGATTCCAACCCGGTCACCTCGATCTGTCGTACTCCGGCTCTTCGTCGAGCATTTCCGTGATCGCCCCCTGGATTTCGACCGTGTCCGGCGTGCAGAGAAAAATGTTCGGGCCGATCTTCGAAATGCCGCCGTTCAAAGCATATACCGTTCCGCTCAAAAAATCAACGATGCGGACGGCTTGATCGGGCCTGACGCGCTGAAGATTGACGACGACCGGTCGGCGGAAGCGCAAGTGGTCCGCAATTTCCTGCACTTCGTCGTACGACCGCGGTTCGCTCAGGATGACGCGGACGTTTTTCTGCGCGTGTATGCTGACGATATGCCCGCGCGACGTCCGCCGCCATTCCGTCGCGGAGAGTTCCGGCTCTTCGGCGTCCGTCCCCCCGCGTTCGCGCTCGTCCAGGTCGTTCTCGTCATAGATGCCCACTAGATTCATGAAACGGCTGATCCATCCCACCGTCATTCCCTCCCGGATTCGCTGGATACCGGCTCCAGCGTCGACGACCGCCCGACCAAGACGGTGCCGAGCCGTACCCACGTCGCCCCTTCCTCCACGGCGACCTCAAAATCGTTCGACATGCCCATCGACAATTCTCGAAGCGGCTGCGGCAACACCCCGCATGCGTTAAGCTCGTCGCGCAATTCGCGAAGCCTCCGAAAAACCGGTCGCGCCTCCTCCGCGTCCGCGACCGCCGGCGCCATCGTCATCAACCCGATCGGTTTCAAATGCGGAAACGCAGCGATCCGGCGGCAAAAAGGCTCCACCTCCGCCGGCGCCAAGCCGTGCTTCGTCGGCTCTCCCGAGACGTTGACTTGAATGAAACAGAACACTTCCGTTCCCGCCGCACGCGCGCGCCGCTCAAGCTCCTCCGCCAGCGACAGCCTGTCCAGCGAATGCACGTAAGCGAAGCGGCCGACGACGTCCTTGACCTTGTTCGTTTGCAAATGGCCGATGAAATGCCACACCGCTTCCCGTCCGATCGCCTCCCATTTCGGACGCGCCTGCTGCCAGCGGTTCTCGCCGATGTGCCGGACGCCGAGTTCGAGAAGAGCGCGCACGGTTTCCGCCGAAACGTTTTTCGTCACGGCGACGATCGAGACTTCCGACCGGTCGCGGCCCGCCCGACGGCAGGCGGACGCGATCCGCTCCTCCACGCCTTCGAGCCGTGTTTGAAGCTCGGCGATCTCGACGTGCGCATTCATGATCCAGACCCCCCGGTTTTGTCCGTCAGCGCGATCCAGGCGGTCATACGGCCGGTTCGGCCCCCCTCGCGCCGGTGCGAATACCAAAGGTCGGTCCGGCATCCGGTGCACCACTCGCTAATTTCGATGTGGCCCGACAAAATTCCTGCTTTTATCAACAAAAAACGATTCAATTTTTTCAAATCGAGCCGCCAGACGTCGGCATCCGGAGACACTCGGCGCATGATGTCGGAAAATATCGCGCCGTTTTCGCTTTCCTCCGCGATTTCGTCAAACAACGCCGCCACCCTTTCGGCGACCGATCCGTTCACGGTATAGCAGCAGGCGCCGATGGCCGGGCCGATCGCGACGCGCACGTTTTCCGGACGCGCGCCGAACGATTCGACCATCGCTTCGAGCGTTTTCACGGCCACGCCGGCGACGGTGCCGCGCCATCCGGCGTGCGCGAGTCCCGCCGATCCGCCGACGGGATCGAACATCCAGATCGGCGCGCAATCCGCAAAAAAAGCTGCCAGCATAACGCCCGGCGTTTTCGTGATCATCGCGTCGTATTCTCCGATCGCGTCGTCCCTTCGCATCCGTCCGCGCCCGCGGTCGATTTCCCCGACGACCGCCACGCGGCTGCCGTGCACCTGCTCCGCACAAGTCCACGCATCAAACGGCAAGCCGATCGCCTCGCAAAGCCGCCGGCGGTTTTCCAACACGCGCTGCGGGTCGTCGCCGACGTGAAACGCGCCGTTCAACGAACAAAAAGGTCCTTCGCTCACGCCGCCGAGACGCGTCGAAATACCCGCGGACAGGCACCCGAACGCCGTTTCCCAGCCCGCCAACCGCAAAAGAGCAGGACGTCCGCTTCCTCCCTCCAGTTTGAACACCTTCTCGTCCCCCGCCCCCTCAAGTATCGCCTCCGACATGGTCTTCCTCGCCGCGGCGGACATGGTCGAACTTGACCAGCACGACGTCCGCCCCGATTTTGACGATGTTCCGCCACGGGATGACGAGATCGGCCGCATGCCCGAACCAACCGAAAAACTTGCCGCCGGCCGGGACGACGATCGAATCGATGCGTCCTTGGCGGAGATCCAGTTCGAGATCGGCGACCCGGCCGAGTTTTTTGCCGTCGACGATGTTGATGACATCTTTGGCCTGGAAATCGGAAATGCGCAATGCGCCCACCGCCCGTCGGTCGTCTAACCCCATTATATGCCCGGCGAGGGGGATTTGCATCGGACGCGTAAAGCCGCGAACGCCGGTTTCGGCGTCCGCGACCTTCTACACGTTTCTAGTTCACGGTCGGACGTGCCTTTTCATCTGCTGGATCGCCGCCTTTTCCAACCGCGATACCTGCGCTTGGGAAATACCGATCTCCTCGGCGACTTCCATCTGGGTCTTGCCTTCGAAAAAGCGAAGCGACAAAATTTTTTTCTCGCGCTCGTTCAGCTTGCCCATCGCTTCGCGCAGCGCGATGCCCTCGATCCAGACGTGATCTTTCTGGCGGTCATCGCTGATTTGGTCCATCACATAGATCGGGTCGCCTCCGTCGTGATAGATCGGCTCGAACAACGACACCGGATCCTGGATGGCGTCGAGGGCGAACACGACATCCTCCCGGGAAACGTTCAGCGCCTCGGAAATCTCGGCGATCGTCGGCTCGCGCGCGTGCGTCCCGGTCAGCTGGTCGCGTACCTGAAGCGCCTTGTAGGCGATGTCGCGCAGGCTGCGGGAAACGCGGATCGGATTGTTGTCGCGCAAATAGCGCCGGATTTCCCCGACGATCATCGGAACCGCGTATGTCGAAAACCGGACGTTCTGGCTGAGATCGAAATTGTCGATCGCCTTCATCAAACCGATGCATCCGACCTGAAACAAATCGTCGACGAATTCACCGCGGTTATTGAACCGCTGGATGACGCTCAGGACCAGCCGCAAATTGCCGTTGACGAGTTGTTCGCGTGCAGACCGGTCACCGTCGCGCTGCAGCCGGACGAACAGTTCCTGCATTTCGGCGTTCGTCAACACCGGCAGCCGGGACGTGTCCACGCCGCAAATCTCGACTTTGTTTCGGGTCAACGCGATTCCCTCCCAAGGAGAAACATTAATAAACATTTTCCCCTTGGGAGGGTTCTTTATTCGATAATCCTGAAATGTATTAAATTTCTATTTTTCACCCCAAACACCAATCGACCGCGGCCGCCAGCAACCGGTGGAGCCGAGTATCGGCCAATCCTTCCTGCGTATGGGCGGGCGTAAGGCAAACGACGCGGCCCGAGCCGAAGACGTGTCGCCAGCCCGCGACCGATTCGCCGTCTTTCGACGACGAGCGCAAGAACACCGACGTGTTCGCCTCGTCGACGCGCACGAAATAATGCTCGTCGACAAACGACAACTCCGGCGCGCCGCCCAACGACGCCGTAAACGGATCGTCCGTTTCGAGCCGGTATCGAACCCGATCAGGACGCGGCGGATGGTACACGAAACAGCCGCGCAACATACGCACGTACGCGCCGTCTTCCGGATAGGAAGCGAGTCCGGAATGCCAAGCCAGCCAGCCGCCGCCGCGCTCGACGAAGCGGACGACGGCCTCCGCGAGTTCTTCCGTCATCCACGTCCGGACTTCCGCGCTTTCGGGATTGATTCGGTTTTCCTTGTACAGCACGACGACATCCGGCTCGGCCGACAGTACGACATCCACCCGGTCGACCGGTTCGAACCGTAAGGCGATCCGTCCGGCCGCGGTCTCCGGCGCAAGCGCCGCTTCCAGCGCTTCGCGGATCGACGTTTCCGGATGATAATGGTCGCCGACGAACGCCACGATTTCGATCACGTTTTTCCCTCCGTCCGAAACAATGGTCAAAGCGGCATCGGACGGCCGTCGACGCCGACGAACGGCGGATCGACTTCCGGCAGTCCGCGTTCGATCAGTTCCCAGATGCGTCGCGCCGCATCGGCCGGATCGCCGGGCGCGCGTTCGCCGCCCATGTCGGTGCGGATCCAACCGGGATGAACGGAGATCGCTCGTCCGCCTCGCGGCTTGAACAGCCGGTCGAGTTGGATGGAAAACATGTTCAGCGCCGCTTTCGACAATGCGTAAGGGTAGTCGCCGCCGTACGCCTGGGCCGAACTGCCGGCTTCCGACGAAATGTTGACGACGATCGGCCGGACGCTTCGCTCGAGCAGCGGCAACATCTGCTTGACGACGACGATCGGCCCGAACAGGTTGACCTCGAACGTCCTTCGCACGTCGCCGATGTCGAGCCGCTCGATCGGAACATCCCGTGCAAGAAGAACGGCGGCGTTGTTGACGAGCACGTCGAGCGATCCGGCGTCGCGGCGCACCGTCTCCGCAGCATGTTCCACCGACGATTCATCCGTCACGTCGAGCAAAACCGGCACGACGGCATGTTTTTCCGCTGAAAACCTTTCGGCGGCCGAAAGGCTGCGAACCCCGGCGAATACGCGGTGACCGCGGGACGCCCCTTCGACGGCGAGCCAATAACCGAGCCCTCTGCTTGCGCCGGTCACAAGCACGTTCATCGGCCGATCCCTCCGTCGTTTTCCAGAAGTTCCAGAACGGCTGGCACGACGTCCGCACCGTCCAGATAGACGTAACGACCGCCGGGATATTCGCCTTTTTGCAGTAGCCGCATGCCTGCGCGTTCGAGCGCACTCGTCTTCGCCGCGATGTCTTCGACGAAAAAGGCGATGTGGTGTACGCCTTCGCCGCATGTGTCCAGATGTTCTCGCCACGTGCTCGGATGTTCGTCGGGCTCGATCAGCTCGAGCTGAAGCGAACCGAGATCGAAAAACGCCAGTTTCGCCCTCGCGGGCGTCGGCCGGCCGCGATATTCGGTTTTCGCGGTCTCATACGGCTCTGTCTCGAACCATGCCGGGGCGGGTACGCCGAATAACCGCGCAAACGCTTTGGTTGCCTTTTCGATGTCGCGCACGACAATGCCGATCTGGGCGACGGCGCGCGTCCCCAGCCAACCGTTTAATTCCATGGCGATCGCGTCCTTTCCGCGGTTCTTTCACCGAAACATGGACCATAACTTCATGAGTTGCCACATGTCGTTCGGATCGATGCGCTGTTCGATGACGAATCGCACGATCCGTTTTTCCGCGCCGGGCGGCACCGGTTCGTTGAGTTCGCGGGACAGCCGTTTCACCAGCCGGGCGACCTTTTTTTCATCCTGCAGATCGGCCTTGCCGACGCCGCGCAGGACAGTAAGCACCCGTTTCCGGTAACCGGCGTCCGCCAATTTCCGTTTGATCCGTTCCACCCATACGGCATCGAGACCGTAAGGCCGGTAAGCCATCGCTTTCACCTCCGGCGGTGCGTTAACGCATCTTATGCCGCCGGAAGGCCGTTCGATCGGGAAACTCGCCGCCATCCGGGCAACCAGCAAACGCAATAACCCGACCGTCGGCGCGAGGACGCCCGGGACACCGCGCTCAATCGACCCGCTCGCCGCTTAAAACGCCCTCGCGGTCGAGCCACTGCCGAAGCGGCACGTATTCGACACCGGTCCAAAACTCATGCGAGGCGACGAGACGGGCGGCGTCGTCGCGAGCCCGCTCGAGCAGCTCGAGATCGGCAGAAAGATCGGCGACGCGAAATTCGGGCAGCCCGCTCTGCCGCGTGCCGAAAAATTCGCCTGGCCCGCGCATTTCCAAATCCATTCTGGCGATCTCAAACCCGTCGTCGGTTTGCGTCATGATCCGCATGCGCTCGACGCCGGCTTCCGTCTTCGGGTCGGCGACCAGCACGCACCACGACGCGTGCTCGCCTCGGCCGACGCGCCCGCGCAGCTGGTGCAGCTGCGACAGGCCGAACCGGTCGGCGTCGTAGACGACCATGATCGTCGCGTTGGGCACGTCGACGCCGACTTCGACGACCGTCGTCGACACGAGCACTTGCACTTCGCCGGCGACGAACCGGCGCATGACGCTTTCTTTTTCCTCAGGCGACAGGCGGCCGTGCAGCAGACCGACGTTCGCCTCCGGCATCTGAAACCGGAGCCGATCGTACATGTCGACCGCGTTTTGGACGTCGAGCTTGTCGGACTCCTCGATCAGCGGGCAGACGACGTACGCCTGCCTTCCCGAGGCGATTTCCCGGCGAATCCATGCGACGACGCGGTCCATCCGGTCGGGCTTGACCCAATACGTTCGCACCGGCTTGCGTCCCGCCGGCCGTTCGCGCAGCGTCGAAACGTCGAGATCGCCGAACAGCGAAATCGCCAGCGTGCGCGGAATCGGCGTCGCGGTCATCATGAGAATGTCGGGAGCATGCCCTTTTTTCCGCAACAGGCTGCGCTGCTGGACGCCGAACCGGTGCTGTTCGTCGGTAACGACAAGGCCGAGATTGCGGAAATGCACGTCTTCTTGAATCAAGGCGTGCGTACCGACGACGACGTCCGTTAACCCGATCGCGATCGATGCCTTGACGTCGCGCCGATGCCGCTCAGACATGCTGCCGGTCAACAGATCGACCTGCACGCCGTGGGGAGCAAGCAACCGCTCGAGCACGCGTTTGTGCTGCTCGGCCAAAATTTCGGTTGGCGCCATCACCGCCCCTTGCGCGCCGGCCGTCGCGACGGCGTACAGCGCTGCGGCGGCCACGACCGTTTTCCCGCTGCCGACGTCGCCCTGCAACAGCCGGTTCATCGCGTAAGGTTGCTTGAGATCATGCAGAATTTCCGCCAGCGCCTGCTTTTGCGATTCGGTCAGCCGAAATGGCAAACCGCGGACGAACGCGCGGACCTTCTCCATGTCCACCCGATGGGCGACGCCGTCGGCGCGGCTGCGCGACACGGCGCGGTACGCCTGGAGCTTCAGCTGAAACAAAAACAGTTCCTCATACGCCATCCGTTCTCTTGCGCGGCGGTACAGCTCTTCGTCGACGCCGGGGCGATGCAGACGTTCAACCGCCTCCGAACGCTTCATCAGTCCGTATCGGGCGACCAACGACTCCGGCAAAAGCTCCGGCAAGGCGGAAGCGTAACGCTGCAGCGCAAAATCGACCAGCTTGCGCATCGCGCTTTGCGTGAGCGACCCGGAAAGTCGGTAGACGGGCGCGAGATTACCCGCGCGCCGCGTCTTTTGGTCCGGAAATTCGGTCGTCATGACGGTCAGCTGCCTGCGCCGGGCGTCCCATTTGCCGTTGAGTACCACTTCTTTTCCCGGCTCGAGCCGATCGCGCAAATAGGGCTGGTTGAACCAAACCGCCGTCAGCGGAAACCCCGACTCCTCGACGAGACAAGCCATGCGCGACCGATTGCGCCCGAAAAACGACAAGCGAGGAAAACCGGCGACGCGGACGCGGATCGTCGCCCGGTCGCCGTCAGAGAGCTCGCGCACCGACCGAAACCGGTAGTCGTCGTACCGGAACGGAAAATAAAAGAGCAGATCGGCCGCCGTCCGGATGCCGAGCGAAGCAAGCTCGGCCGCCCGCTGCGGCCCGACGCCCGGCAGCCGTTCGACGGGAACGTCGGAGGGATCCGTTCCGTGAATCATTTCAAACCGGCTCCACAATGGCGCCGATCGTTCCGGGTCCGACATGCGCCCCGATGACCGGGCCGATCGACGCGAACCGAAGTTCGACCGCGCGCAGGCGGGTTTTGAACCACTCCGCCCATTCTTCCGCGCGTTCCCGCGCCGCGGCATCCACCAGCGTCACGCGGACGCGACGGATACCGAAATCCTGCTCAAGCCGTTCGATGACCCGTTCCGTCGCCTTCCGGAAACCGCGCACCCGATCGACCGGCGCGACGACGCCCTCGTCGTCAATCGTCAGAATCGGCTTTACGTTGAGCAACGTGCCGAACAGCGCGGCCGCTTTGCCGATCCTTCCGCCGCGGTGGAGAAATTCCAGCGTATCGACTGTAAAATAGATGCGGACTTCCCGACGCTTCCGGTCGATCAGCTCCAAAATGTCTTCTTTCGACTTGCCGGCGAGAGCCGCCTCCGCCGCCGCTTCCGCAAGCACGCCTACGCCGAGCGACGCCGAACGCGAGTCGACGACGGAGAGGTCGATCGGGCGGTCGACCAGCTCGACGGCCGCTTGGGCGGACTGGATCGTTCCGCTCAACCGAGAAGAAAGATGAATGGAAACGACGGAAGCGTCGGGCGTCTCGTCGAGAATGTTCGCGTACGCCTTTGCGAAATCGGCGGGAGAAGGCTGGGACGTCGTCGGAAACGACCCGTCTTTCACCATTCGGGCGTAAAACGTTTGCGGATCGATCGTCTCTCCGTCGAGATATGTCTCCCCGCCGAAATGAACCTTGAGCGGAACGACGGCGATGTTAAGCCTGTCCCGAACTTCGCGCGGCAGATCGGCGGCGCTGTCCGTCACGATGCGGACGCATCCCATCCCGGCTCCCTCCTATTCCGCCGCGAAGACGTAAGGATAAAACGGCTGCCCGCCGTAACGCACTTCGGTCTCGATCCGAGGATGGCTCGCCTTCAGCCGTTCGAGCAGACGTCCGGTTTCTTCTTCCGCAGCATCCGCGCCGACGAGCACCGTCAGCAATTCGCATCCGTCGCCGACAAGCCAGCCGACCAGTTCAAGGCAGCACGATTCCAGCCGGTCCGAAACCGCCACGAGCTTGCCGTCCGCGAAACCAAGATACTGATCCTTGCGGACGGCACGGCCGTCGAGGGTCGAATCGCGCACGGCGATCGCCACGTGGCCGGAACGCACCCCGCCGGCCGCACGCTCCATCGCGTTCCGGTTTTCGTCGGCCGACCGCTCCCGGGCAAAAGCGACGGCGGCCGCCAGCCCTTGGGGGATCGTCCGAGCGGGCATGATTTCCACTTTTCGATCGACAATCCATTCGACGGCCTGACGGACGACCGGCTCGACGTTCGGATGGTTGGGCAAAACGAACACTGTCTCCGCGCGCACCCCGGATACGGCGCGCACGATCTGCTCCGTGCTCGGATTCATCGTCGGACCGCCATCGACGACGGCATCGACGCCGAGACTGCGGAACATATCTGCCAGCGCGCTAGCGGGTACGACGGCCACCAGGCCGCACGGAGCCGGCGGCTTGTCCGAGTCGGCCCCGGCATCCGGCACCGCCATCAAAACGGACGGCGCCGTACTCGCCGCGGTAGAACCGGCTGCACGAACCGCCTGTTCCGGTTCAGCCCGCGCCGCCATCGATCCTTCGGTATTTCGCGCGCGGCTTCCGGCAGACGCCGACCCGCGTGCGTCTTGTTCCGCCTTCGGCTTCGCAAGGCGCTCATGCTGCAGACGCATATTTTCGATCTTGACGCGATCGAGCTCCCCGAATCCCGATGCCCAGGCCAACACCTCAAGCGGAGTTTCCGTGTGCAGATGAGCCTTGACCCATCCGTCGTCCGCAACCACAACGACCGAATCCCCGTATTGTTCGAGCCGTACCCGAAATTCATCTTCATGGAAGATAAGACTTTTTCTTCCTTTATCAGCAGAATCAAGCCGAAGCAGAAACTCGGTGCAATAGCCGAATGCGATGGATGAGCCGTCCACACGGGCCGGCGCGGGAAGATCACCGTGCGCTTGGGCGGCCCCGACATCGCGGTCCAGCGCCGGACGACCGAATGATCGGGCGGCAACCGATTCTTCCGGCGTTTCGACATTTTCAAGCGCCTCGCAAAACGCCTGGCAAAGCTCGACGAAACCGCGGCCGCCGGCATCGACGACACCGGCCTGCTTGAGCAGTGGCAACTGTTCCGGAGTGGCGGCCAAAGCTTCCTGCGCCTTTTTTCGCCATTGCGTCAACACTTCGGCCAGGTCGTCGGTCCGCCGCGCCGCCGCCGTCGCCGCCGCGGCCGCCTCCCGCGCCACCGTCAACATCGTTCCCTCTACCGGTCGAAGGACCGACCGACATGCGGTTTCGACGCCCTGCTGCAAAGCGAATGCGAATTGCCGCGCGGTGAGCGTCGCGCGCGTAGCAACCGCTTTCGAGAAACCACGAAACAATTGCGATAAAATAACGCCTGAATTTCCACGCGCCCCCATCAACAACCCTTTTGCAAGCGCTTCCGCCGCCTTCCCGGTATGGGCCGTCGGGTTTCGGAGCATCTCTTCGACGCCGGATTTCCACGTCAGCGACATATTGGTGCCCGTATCGCCGTCGGGCACCGGAAAAACGTTCAGCGCGTCGATTTCGCCCGCGTGCGCCTCGAGGCGCTTTTGAGCGAACACCGCCATCCGCGCGAGTTGTTCACCGGACAACGTCCTGACGCCCAATGTTTGAATCTCCTTCCCCTTCGGCTATGCGCACGTCGTCGACATACACGTTGACGCGGTCGACGTCCAGGCCGAGCCGTTCTTGTAGCGTATAGCGGACATGTTGCTGGACGTTGTGGGCGACTTCCGAAATTTTCGTCCCGTAACCGACGACCACGTGCAAGTCGACGACAAGCTCGCCGTCTTCCGTCCGGACTTCAACGCCGCGCTCCGGATGATCTCTCGAAAACAAGCCCGCGATGCCGTCTTTCAGCGGACTGCGGGCCGCCATACCGACCAGTCCGTAACAGGACGCGGCGGCGCGACCGGCGACGACCGCGACGACGCGGTCGAACACACGGACGGTTCCCCATTCGTTCGTCCACTGTACGGCCATCGCGGCATCCCCCCGGATCCATTGTACTATATCCGCAACGGGTTCGCCAAAAAGAATTTCGACCATTTGACGGACCGAGGCCGCATATGATACGATGAAGGAGTGTGTGCGTCAAGGAAGGGTCAGGAGGTGGCGGCGAATGTCCCGCAAATGTTTTATCACCGGCAAAAAACCGGGCACGGGCCATAACGTTTCCCACGCTAACAACCGAACGAAGCGCAGATGGGGCGTCAACGTGCAGAAAGTCCGGATTCTCGTCGACGGCAAGCCGAAACGCGTCTGGGTGAGCGCCAAGGCGCTGAAATCCGGGTTGGTCAAACGCGTTTGAAATCGCGCCCGCGAGCGCAAGAAGCCAAAAGCACCTTGCGGACAGGTGCTTTTTTCATGGCTTTTTTCGTCGACGGCCGCGGTCAGTTTTTGCTGAAGGAATTCAGAATCGCCCGAATCACGCCGCCTAAAAATTTCGGCAGCTTGATCGTGTAAAATCTCATCTTCGTTTCCCTCCTTAAGCGGTACGGGAAGCCCGCCGGCCGGCCCTGCTGTCATGATATGCCGTTTTGCCGGAAACGTTCCGTAACACATTCTATGATTCAGCCGGCCGCATTATGTTTCCGCTACCCGCCCCAGCGCCCTCGCGAATCGCGCGGACGGCGGCCGCGCGATCGGGTTGGCCGAAAATCGCCTGTCCCGCCACCAGTACGTTCGCGCCCGCTTCCGCAACCAGCCGCGCCGTATCTGCGTAAATCCCCCCGTCGACTTCGATGTGGACGCCGCGCTTACCCGCTCGGTCGAGCATGTCGCGAAGCGCCCGTATTTTCGGCAGAACGGCGGGGATGAATGCCTGGCCGCCGAAGCCGGGATTGACCGTCATCAACAGGACGAGATCGATCTCGTCCAGGACATATTCAACAGCCGCAAGCGGCGTCGCCGGATTGAGCGCGACGCCCGGCTTGGCGCCGAGCTCCCGAATGCGCGTCAGCGTGCGGTGCAGATGCGGACAAACCTCGGCGTGGACGCTGATGCGGTCGGCGCCGGCGCGCACGAACGGCTCCAGCCAATCGTCCGGCCGCGACACCATCAAATGAACGTCGAGCGGCAGCCGTGTATAGCGTCGCACCGCGGCGACGACGGCCGGACCGAACGTCAGGTTGGGTACGAAATGGCCGTCCATCACGTCGACATGAATCCAGTCGGCGCCGGCGCGCTCCGCATCGCGAACTTCTTCGCCCAATCTGGCAAAATCCGCCGACAAGATCGACGGGGCGACGATCGTCATGCGTGATCAGTACCTCCGTCCCGAAATGCGAATTTCTTCGACAAGAGCTTCATAGTGCCGGTAACGGACCGGCTCGATTTCGCCGCGCTCGACCGCCGCCCTGACGGCGCATCCCGGCTCCCGTACGTGAAGACACCCGCGAAACCGGCAATCCGACCGATAGCGCCGAAACTCGCGGAAGGAGCCGGCAAGGCGCTCGGGTTCGACATGAGACAAATCCAGCTGGCTGAACCCCGGAGCGTCGGCGGCCCATCCGCCCCCGGGCAAAGCGATGAGCTCCACGCGTCGCGTCGTATGCCGACCGCGCCCGAGCTTGCGGCTTATCTCTCCGATTTCGAGCGAAAGCCCGGGACAAAGCGCGTTCAGAAGCGACGATTTGCCGACGCCGGACGGCCCGGCCAAAACCGCCAGTCGGCCGGCCAACCGGGCCGCGATCGCGTCGAGTCCCGAACGCGTCACGACACTGGCAAGCAAAACCTCGTAACCGGCCTTTTCATAAATCCGGCGTAGCCGTTCAATCGTTTCCGGTTCATGCTCCGCCAAGTCGACCTTCGTCAGCACGACAAACGCATCGGTACCGATCAACTCCGCTTCCGCCAGCAGCCGGTCCGTCAGCGTCAGGTTCGGTTCCGGTTCAGCCACCGACGCCACCACTGCGATCGTGTCTACGTTGGCGACGGGCGGGCGCGTCAGCTCGGTCGTCCGCGGCATCAACTCCTCGATGAAACCTTCTTCCGGCCCGATCTGCGCATAACGCACCTTGTCGCCGACGAGCGGCACGCGGCCGTCTTTGCGGAATACGCCGCGAGCCCGACAGCGAATGGTTCCTCGCGCCGTCGCCGAAACGCCGTCCGCGCCGTCCGGCAATACGTCGTAATATCCGCTTAAGGCCCGCACGATCCGGCCTTCCGGCATCAGTCGCGGCCCCCCTCCTGCCGGTCCGGCGAAGCGGAAGGAAGCGAGGAACCGGCCTTCGCCTGGTCGGAAGCGCCAGTTCCGCCGGCGCTCGGGCTTTGCGGGGCACCCGACGACTCAGGACGGAGATCGGCGTAGCTGCGCGTGATGTAACTGACGCGTTTGTCGTCGACGTACACCTGGATGGCGGCTGCACGATCGCGCGTCACCGTTACGGGAACGCGGTACACTTTCGCCTCGGAAATCCGTTCGTCGCTCCACGTAAACCATTCGGCATGCCGGGCGTCCATGATCTGAATCCGAACGGCGGACTCGACGCCTTCTTTGACCGGAAACACTTGCAGGTTGACCGTTCCTTCAACCACATCGTCGGGCAACCCGGAACTGACGAACACCGTGATGGTTTCACCGGGCGCAACCGGATCGCCGGGATTGTATGGAAATTGCTTAAATATTTTACCTTTTTCATTCAAACTAGGCATTTCCTCAACTTTCAGTACCGAACGCTCCAATCGGTTTTCACGCAGGATGCGTTTGGCTTCATCCGGTGTGTAACCGCGCAAATCCGGCATCGGCACCTTGTCCGGCCCTTTGCTGACCGACAGCGTCAGCTCGACGCTGGCCGGATCGAACTCCGCGCCTTCCGCGGGATCCTGAGCGACGACGACACCGGCCGGTTGGTCGCTGGCGACTTCCATTTTCCTGACGCGGTTTTCCGGAATACCCAACCGGTCGAGCTGCGTGCGGATGACATCGTCATATTTCATGCCGACAAAACCGGGCATCCGAGGCGCCTGCTTGCCGGCGCTGACGTAGAGCACGACCGACGAACCGACGACCTTGCGGATGTCGACCGGATCCTGTTTGAACACCACATCGGCGGGAACGTCGCTGCCTTCGGGAGGTTCTTCCCGTATGATTTCCGGTACGAGCTTCGCGTCGCGAATTTCCCGTTCGGCGACGTCGACCCGTTTGCCGACGACGTTCGGCACCATCACTTCTTCTGGATTCAGCATGCCGAGCACGTACTGAACGCCGAACCAGGTTCCGACCAACACGGCCAGGACAAACGCAATTCCGATCGTCGGCCGCACCCATCGCCGTCTGCGGGGCGTTTCCCCGCTTTCGGCCTGCCCGCCGGCGCCGCTCGGATCGACGGCCCGGTCGCGGCCTGACCTGACTGCCGGCATGACTTTCGTCTGTTCATCATCTTCCTCAAGGAACAGACGCTTCGGTTCGTTGCGACGCGCCGGGGAAAGACACGTCTCCAGGTCCTCCATCATTTCCGCAGCGGTCTGGTAACGCTCGTTGCGGTTTTTGCGCGTCGCCTTCAGCACCACGTTTTCAAGACTCTGCGGAATGGCCGGGTTCAGCTTGCGCGGTTCTTCGAACGACTCCTGCACGTGTTTAAGCGCCACGCTGATCGGGCTTTCCCCGTTAAACGGCAGTTTTCCCGTCAACATTTGATACAGGACGATGCCGAGCGAATACAGGTCCGATTGAGCTCCCGCCGGCAAACCTTTCGCGTATTCGGGAGACACGTAATGCACGCTGCCGACGACGGTGCCGGTGTGCGTGAGCTGCGAAGCGTCCGCCGCTCGCGCGATTCCGAAGTCGGTTACTTTCACCCAGCCGCCCTTGCTGATGAGAATGTTGTGCGGTTTGATGTCGCGATGAATAATGCCGTTTGCGTGCGCATGGTCGAGCGCGTCGCAAATCTGAACGGCGATGCGGACCGCTTCCTCGGGCGAAAGCGGAGCGCGCTCGCGGATCAGTTCGTTCAACGTCTTGCCCTCGACGTATTCCATCACGATGTAATGCGTATCGCCGTCCTGACCGACGTCGTAAACCGAGACAACGTTCGGGTGAGACAACGAGGCCGCCGAGCGGGCCTCCCGCCGAAAACGCTGGATGAATTCTTCGTCGTGCACATACTGAGACCGAAGGATTTTAACCGCAACATGCCGGTTCAGCACCGTATCGAGCGCTCTGTACACGACCGCCATGCCGCCGCCGCCGATCCGCTCCAGCAATCGGTATCGTCCGCCGAGCCGTTCGCCGGTCATCGTCGTCCCCCCTTCCCCTCTGAGGATTCCGGCTCATTCGCCAAAAGAACGACCGTAATGTTGTCCTCGCCGCCGGCTTCCATCGCCTTTTCGACCAGCGCGCCGACTTTCGCCTCAGGATCCCCGCTCCTGCTGACGATTTCCAACATGACCCGCTCGTCGACGAGCCCGCTCAGCCCGTCGCTGCACAGCAACAGCACGTCGTTCGGCTCCCATTCGACATGTCGGATGTCGACCTCGACTTCAGGCGCGGTCCCGAGCGCGCGCGTCAGCACGTTGCGGCTCGGATGCGCCATCGCTTCCTCCGGCGTCAATTCTCCTGCCCGGAGCAGCTCGTTGACGAGCGAATGGTCTTCCGTCAGCCGGCTGATCGTTCCGCCGCGAATCAAATATGCCCTGCTGTCGCCGATATGGCCGATCGTGACGCGGCGCGGCGTCGCGATCGCCACGACGACCGTCGTGCCCATACCCGCGTATTGCGACCGGGTGATGGAGTATTCGAACACTTTCCGGTTCGCCGCCGCGATCGCACCGCGCAACAGCCGTTCGAATTCCTCGGGCGACATCCCGGGATCGATCGCCTGCAGTTCCTCGCGAATAATATCCGACGCCATCTGGCTGGCGACGTCGCCGGCGCGATGTCCGCCCATTCCGTCGGCCACGAGCGCGAGCGAACATCCGTCGGAAAGAAACTGAACGACGGCTCGGTCTTCGTTCGTCTTACGGATTTTGCCGATTTCGGAACGGTTGGCGATTTTCAACCCCCGACTCACCTCGCCCGGGTTTCCAGATATTTGGCCCGCAACTGCCCGCATGCCGCAGCGATGTCGCCGCCCTGTTCGCGCCGGATCGTCGCATTGACGCCGCGACGCGTTAAGACGCGCTGAAACCGGAAAACGTCTTCGCGCGGCGTCCGCGTATATTTTCGCTCCGGGACGTAGTTGACGGGAATTAGATTGACGTGCACGAGGGCGGAAGGAAAGACCGTCAACAAATCCGCTAGTTCCTCCGCGTGTTCCGGCCGGTCGTTGACTCCGCCGATCAACGCGTACTCGAACGTCAGGCGGCGGCCCGTTTTCCGCACGTAATAAAGACAGGCCTCGATCAGATCGGCAAGCGGGTACTTCCGATTGACGGGCATCAGCTTCGAACGGAGCGCATCGTTCGGCGCGTGCAGCGAAACGGCGAGATTGATCTGCGTTTCCTCGTCGGCAAAACGGTAAATGTTCGGAACAATTCCGCTTGTCGAGACGGTCACGTGGCGTTGGCCGATGTTCAATCCTTTCGGATGGACGAGCACGCGCAAAAATTTCATCGTCGCCTCATAATTTTCAAACGGCTCGCCGATGCCCATGACGACGACGCTGCTGACGCGTTCGCCTTCCGGATCGAGCGACCGCTGCGCATAAACGACCTGCGCGACGATCTCGCCCGACGAAAGATTGCGCTTGAGCCCGCCCAGCGTCGACGCACAAAACGTACATCCGATACGGCAGCCGACCTGCGTCGTCACGCAGACGCTGTTGCCGTACCGATGCCTCATGACGACGGTCTCGATGGCGTTTCCGTCCTCAAGGCCGAACAAAAACTTAACCGTGCCGTCGCGCGACACCTGACGCTCGATTTCCCGCAATGCGACGTATCGAAATTGTTCTGCAAGCTTGGCGCGCAGAGCTTTCGGCAAATTCGTCATGGCGTCGAAGCCGTCGATCCGCTTTACGTACAACCAGTCAAACACCTGACTGGCCCTATAGGCCGGCTCCCCGCACCCGCGCATCCAGGCTTCCCATTCCTCATACGTCAAATCATAGGCATACGGTTTCATCCGTCGTTCACGTCCGTATCCGGTTCGTTCGACTTTCTGCCTTATTGTAACACAAAACGGGCTGCCGACGCATCCGACGCTACCTGCGCCGCAGCCGCGCGATGAAAAATCCGTCGGAACCGTATTCATGAGGTAAAATAAGCGCCATTCCCCTGCGCGCGTCTTCTCGACCCGGCAAGACGCCGGCCGGAAACGGATCCAGCTCGAAGTCCGGATGCCGCGACAGAAACGCGCGGATTTGATCCTCGTTTTCCTCCGGTTCGATAGTGCAAGTGCTGTAGACAAGAAGGCCGCCAGGCCGGACGAATCGGCAGACGGAGTCGAGCAGTTCCGCCTGGAGAACGGACAGTTCCCGAATTTGATCCTCGGTCTTCCGCCAGCGCGCCTCCGGCTTGCGGCGAAGTACGCCGAGGCCGGAACAGGGCGCGTCCAACAATACGCGATCGAACGATTCCGGTAACCCAGCTTCGGCCAGTCGCCGCGCATCCGCACAGAAGGCGTGAATCGTCCGAAGGCCGAGCCGCTCGGCCTGCCGGCGGATTAAACCGATTTTCCCCTCGTGCACGTCGCACGCCCAAACCTCTCCGCGGTCGGCCATCCGTTCGGCCAGATGCGTCGCCTTGCCGCCGGGAGCGGCGCAGGCGTCCAACACGCGCATGCCGGGCTGCGGATCGACGACTGCGGCCACGAGCATCGAGCTTTCGTCCTGAACCGTCATCAAACCGTCCTCGTGCCATCGCGAAGCGACGAGTCCGCCAGCTCCGCCCGAGACGACGACGCCCTCCGGCGCAAGTACGGAAGCCGCTGCATCGTAACCGGCATCGCGCAGTTCGGCGACAAGCGCCTCCCGCGTGACGCGAAGCGGATTGACGCGCAGCGCGAAGCGCGGCTTCTCGTTGTTTGCCGCCAGCATTCGCTCGGCGATTTCAAGGCCGAACCGGCGGACCCACCTGTTGACCATCCAGACCGGATGCGAATGAACGAGAGCCAAACGTTCCGGCAAAGGCAAGCCATCCGGAATCACGCAGCGTCCACGGTTGCGCGCCATGTTGCGAAGCACCGCGTTGACAAGCGAAGCGACGCCGGCATGCCCTCTCCGCTTAGCGATGGCGACCGCTTCGGACACGGCGGCATAATCTGGGATCTTTTCCAGAAAAAGAAGTTGATAGGCAGACATCCGCAACAGCGGCCGCACCCACACTTCCATGCGGACGTCTTTGCGTTTTAAAAACAGATCTAGAAAAAAGTCGAGCGTGTTTTGCCGCTTTAACGTGCCGTAAACGAGTTCGGTGACCAGCGCGGCGTCTTCGGCGGAAAGACACCCCGATCGCAACCGCTCGTTCAACAGCAGCTGACTGTAGGCACCGTGCGCTGTCACGCGGACAAGAATATCAAGCGCCAGCTCACGGGCCGACGTTCGGGCTTCTCCGCCGTTCATGCGCCGAGTACCGTCCCCAGAAGCATCCGGCCGCCGCGGACAAAGTCGGCCGCCGCCATCGGCCGTTTACCAGCCGGCTGAAGTTGCGTCAGCCGAAGTACGCCGCGCCCGCACCGGACATCCACGCCTTCTCCTCCGACGCGCACGACCGTACCCGGCTCCGCTTCCGCCGCGGACTCGACGTCGTCCAAAGGAATGCAAGCCCACACTTTCAGCACGTCGCCGTTATACAGCGTATACGCACCCGGTGACGGGTGCAAGCCGCGCACCTGGCAGGACAGATCGCGCGCGGGACGCTCCCATCGGATGATTTCGTCTGCCCGGGTCAAATTGGGTGCATACGTTGCCTCTTCCTCCCGTTGCGGAACCGGGCGAATGCGACCGGCGATCCAGTCCGGAAGCGTTGTTCCTAGCAACTCCGCACCGGCCCTGGCAAGCTTCTCCGTCATCGTTCCCGCCGTGTCGTCTTCCCCGATCGGCACCTCGACCTGGCTGACGATGTCGCCGGCGTCGAGGCGTTCGACCATGCGCATGATCGTCACGCCGGTCACGGACTCACCGTTCATGATCGCCCGCTGGATCGGCGCACCGCCTCGGTATTTCGGCAGAAGCGACGCATGTACGTTCAGACAGCCGAGCGGAGGGGCGTCCAGCAGCGCCTTCGGAACAATTTGGCCATATGCGGCGGTTACAATCAAATCCGGCTTCAACCGGAAAACGTCCTCCAGCGCTTCCTCCGCCTTCAGCCGCGGCGGCTGCAGGACCGGCAAGCCGAGCCGAACCGCTTCCGTCTTGACGGGCGGTGGAGTGAGCTCGCGCTTGCGCCCTTTCGGTCGGTCCGGCTGCGTCACGACGCCCGCCACCGCATACCGCCGCTCCACCAACAGACGCAGAATCGGAACGGCGAATTCGCTTGTTCCCAAAAAAACGACCCGAATGTCCGTCACGGCTCCGACTCCTCCGGCTCCGGCCGATAGACGCGGATCGCGATGTCGGTGAACAACACGCCGTTTAGATGGTCGATTTCATGCTGAAAAATGCGCGCAAGAAAATCGGTCGCCGTCATCTCCACCGGCCGGCCGTGGCGATCCTGGCCGCGGACGACGATCCTCGTCGCCCGCCGGACGTCGCCGCGCAGGTCGGGGATGCTCAGGCAACCCTCCGACGCGATCTCTTCTCCCGACATTTCGACGATCTCCGGATTGACCATCTCGATCAGGCCGTCGCCGGCGTCGACGACAATCGCCCGTTTCAGGACGCCGACTTGCGGCGCCGCCAGTCCGACGCCCGGCGCGGCATACATCGTCTCCGCCATGTCGTCCAGCAGTTTGTGCAGATTCGCGTTGAATTTGGTCACCGGCTTGGCTACCTCGCGCAAGACCGGATCGGGTACTTTCACGATCATCCGGATCGCCATTTCGGTTTCGCTCCTCATCGACGGTTTCACATGACGTTTTGCGGGCGGACGTCGACCGACACCTGCACGTTCTCCCGGCGCAGCCGATCCGCTTCTTCGTCCAGCAGCCGCCTGAGCAGTTCAGGCATGTCGACCGTGCGGTCGAACAACGCCAAGAGGTGGAAACGATATTTCCCACCAACGCGCGGAACGGACGGCGCCGCCGGGCCGATCAGGGAAAACGTCCGACCGGTTGTCCGTCCCAGGTCGCGCAAACGGTCGGCCAGACGCTCCGCCGTCTGCATCGCCTTCGCGAACGTCTCATGCATCACGGCAACGAGCGCCAGATCGCGAAACGGCGGATAGCCGAGCCGGCGGCGTTCGGCCAGTTCGCGGACGACAAACGACGCGTAATCGTGCCTGCTGGCGCAGACGATGCTGTAATGGTCGGGATCGTATGCCTGGATCACCACTTCGCCCGGCCGCTCGCGCCGGCCGGCACGGCCGGCGGCCTGGGCCAAGAGCTGAAACGTCCTTTCCGCCGACCGGAAATCGGGAAGCCGCAGCGTTGCATCCGCCGCCATGATGCCGACCAGCGTAACGCCGGGAAAATCGAGCCCCTTGGCGACCATCTGCGTCCCGATCAGCACGTCCGCACCGCCTTCGGCGAACGTCCGGACGATCCGCTCGTGCGCGCCTTTCCGCGACGTCGTGTCCAGATCCATCCGGAGAACGCGCGCCCCGGGAAACCGCTTGCGCAGCTCTTCCTCGACGCGCTGCGTCCCCGCGCCGAAATGGCGGATATACGGGCTGCCGCACTCCGGACATTCCCGCGTTTCCGACTGCGCGTAACCGCAGTAGTGACAACGCAGCGAAGCGGAAAAACGATGGTACGTCAGGGAGATGTCGCAATGCGGACATTTCGCCGCAAAGCCACAGGCGCGGCACATGACGAACGTCGCGTACCCGCGCCTGTTCATGAGCAGGACGGCCTGCTCCCCCCGCACGAGCCGCTCCTCCAGCGCCGCGGCAAGCTTGCGGCTGAACATCGACCGGTTGCCGACGCGCAACTCCTCGCGCATGTCGACGACGCTGACATCCGGCAACGGCCTGTCGCCGACGCGCCTCGGCATCGAAAGCCAGCGAATCGAACCATGCGCTTGCCGCGCGGGATTGACCGGAGCGTCCGACGCCGCGAAACGTTCCAGCGACGGCGTAGCGGATCCGAGCAGCACCGGGGCCGAATGATGCCGGCCTCGCCAAAGTGCGACGTCAACGGCGTGGTATTTCGGACTGTCATCCTGTTTGTACGACGATTCGTGCTCCTCGTCCAAGACGATCAGGCCGATATCGGCAAACGGCGCGAATACCGCCGACCGGGCGCCGACGACAATCCGTGCTTCCCTACGGACGATTTTACGCCACTCATCGTACCGCTCGCCCGGCGAAAGACGGCTGTGCAGCACCGCGACCGCCGGCCCGAACCGACTTTTAAAACGCTCGACCGTCTGCGGCGTCAAAGAAATTTCCGGCACGAGCACGACGGCTTCCCTTCCCGTTTCCAGACACGCCCGAATCGCTTGCAAATACACTTCCGTCTTGCCGCTGCCGGTTACCCCGTGCAGCAAAAACGCCTCGTGCCTGCGCGCCCGGACGGCTTCTTCAATCGGACCGAGCACGCGCCGCTGATCCTCCGTCAAATTCGGAGGTTCATCCGGCGTGAACGACCGGCCTGCGTATGGATCTCTCGCCGTTTCCCTTTCATAAATACGCACGAGCCCCGCTTCGGCCAATGCACGGAAAACCGACGCCGGAACGTTCGCCTCTTCGGCCAAACGCGCCAGTTCCATAGGGCCGCCGTTTCGAAGCAACGCCTCAAGCGCCGCACGCCGCCGGACGGCGCCAGAAGGGAGCCGGTCGAGCTCCCGGCGCAGACGTTCCACATTGACGGCCGGCTCCACAAACGCCATACGCTTCGGACGAAGCCGATCGCGAACCTCCCGCTTTTCCGCCAACATCCCTTCGGCCAGCCAATGGTTTATTCGATCCGCCCAATGCGGAAACTTCTTCAGAAATTCTTCTTCTGTCACTTCGCCTTTGGCATGAAGCCACGCCCATACCTTCGCCTCATCGGGCAGCATCGCCGCACCGGGGGCTGGGGCGAACGGACCCGGCATGAGCAGCCTTGACGGCTTCGCCTTGAGAGCTATAGGCGTCATCGCTTGAAGCGCCGTGATCCACGGACAGACGCACGTCTGCGCAAGCCAGCGGGCGAGTTCCACCAGCTCGGGCGTCAGCGCCGGTTCTTCGTCCAGCAGGCGGGTGATCGGCCGGACATCGGCATGATCCGTTATCGGTTCAGGCGACAGCTCCACGACGAACCCGAGAACCGCGCGCGAGCCGAACGGCACCTCGACGCGACAGCCGACCCTAACGAGACGTTCCAACTCGGCCGGAACGAAATAATCGAACGGACGGTCGACCGCCCGGGCGGCGACGTCTACGACGACCCGCGCGTACACGAATCGGCCCCCCTGCCGGCATTGAGGCGCGCCTCGATAAGCGAAAGAAGACGTTCGGCCACTTCCCGCTTCGGCAGAAGCGGCAACGACGCCACTAACCCGTCGGCGTCGTAAACGTCGACCCGGTTCGTGTCCGAACCGAATCCTGCACCCGGCTCGGTGACGTCGTTGACGACGATCAGGTCGCCGTTTTTCCGCCGGAGTTTCTCGACCGCGTTGCGTTGAACGTCGTCGGTCTCGGCCGCAAACAGCACGATCAGGCGGCCGTCCTTGTGCCGACCCGCCCATTCCGCAATGTCGGGATTGCGGACAAGCTCGACCGTCCAGACGTCTTTGTCCTTTTTTTTCAATTTGCTGTCCGACCGCATTTTCGGGCGAAAGTCGGCGACAGCGGCCGCTTTGATCAACACATCCGTTTCTTCCCATCTCGAACGAACGGCGGCAAACATATCCTCGGCCGACTCCGCGCGCACCAGCTCGACCCCTTCCGGAGGGGCGACCGACGCTTTCCCGGAGACGAGCACGACGCGGGCGCCCCGGTCGCGGGCGGCAGCCGCGATCGCATAACCCATCTTGCCCGACGAATCGTTGCCGATATACCGGACGGGATCCAGCCGCTCGACCGTTCCTCCCGCCGTCACGAGCACCCGTTTTCCCGCCAGCGGGCCGGATGGTGCGAGCAGCCGGACGACCGCTTCCACGATTTTCTCCGGTTCCGCAAGGCGACCTTTCCCGACATAACCACACGCCAGCGGACCGTCGTCCGGCTCGACGAACCGGATCCCCCGCTCGCGCAGCAGTCGCATGTTCGCCTCCACCGCGGGGTGCCGGTACATGTGCACATTCATCGACGGACAGACGAGCACGGGCGACCGCGCGGCCAACAGCGCAGCCGTCAGCATATCATCGGCGAAGCCGTGCGCCATTTTGGCCAGAACGTCCGCCGTCGCCGGCGCGACGACGAACAGGTCGGCCTTCTCAGCCAAATCGATGTGCGCAATGACGGACGGATCGCGCTCCTCGAACACGCCGACGGCGACGTCGTGCCCCGACAAAGCTTGAAACGTCAGCGGCGTAACGAATCGCGTCGCCGCCTCCGTCATGACGACCCGCACGCGCGCGCCCGCTTGCGTCAGCCGGCTGCAAAGCGCAGCAGCCTTGTAGGCGGCGATGCCGCCGCTGACCCCGAGCACGATCGTCCGGCCAACAAGCGGACGTTCGCGGTCCGCGCTCGTCGCGATCATACCCTTCCCTCCCGGCAAAAAAAACAACAACCGACGTCGGTTGTTGCGCCGCCTCGGCCGCCGTTTTTACGAACCGCGCGTCTCGCCGTCCGGAAATTCGATCCGGACGAGATCCTGGTGTATTTCCTCCAGCGCCAAGCCGACCTGTTTGTGGGAGCGCGGTTCGACCAAAGCACTTCTGGCACCGTCGCGCAAAGCTCGCGCCCGCTTCGACGCGGCGACGACGAGCGCATACTTGCTGCCTACTTTCTGTACCAGTTCGTCAAGCGAAGGATAAAGCATCAACCCAACACCCCTTCCAGCATACGTCCAAGGCTCGGCCACAGCCGTTCGCGTCGGCAATGTTCGGCCGCGATGATCGACAGAATACGGCGACAAGCCGTGTCGACGTCGTCGTTGACGACGGCGTAGTCGTAATGTTCAACGAGCCGGATTTCCTCGATCGCAACGCTCATCCGGTGGCGGATCGCCTCTTCGGATTCCGTCCCGCGGCCGAAAATCCTCGTTTTCAGTTCCTCAAACGACGGCGGCAGTAAAAAAATGAAAACGCCGTCCGGATATTTCCGCTTGACCTGCATCGCGCCGCGAACTTCGATTTCGAGGATGACGTCCCGCCCTTCCGCGAGCGTCCGCTCGACGAAGGCGCGCGGCGTTCCGTAATAGTTGCCGACGTATTCCGCCCATTCGAGCAGTTCGTCTCGTTCGATCATTTCCCGGAACTGCTCTTTCGTCTTGAAAAAATAGTCGACGCCCTCGACTTCCCCCTGCCGGGCGGGCCGCGTCGTCGCCGATACCGAGTAGGCAAGCTCGGGCGCCATCTCGCGCAACCGGGCGCAAACCGTCCCTTTTCCGACGCCGGAAGGCCCCGACAGCACGATGAGAAGACCGGGGGGCAAATAGCCCTTCGCAGCGTCATTCGCCATGTTCATCGTCCTTATCGTCTTTCTGGTTGACAAGACGGTGCGCCATCGTTTCCGGCTGCACCGCCGACAAAATGACGTGGTCGCTGTCGGTGATGATGACCGCCCGCGTACGCCGGCCGTAGGTGGCGTCGATCAGCATGTGGCGGTCCTTGGCTTCTTGGATGATGCGCTTGATCGGCGCCGATTCGGGACTGACGATCGAAACGATCCGGTTGGCGGAAACGATGTTGCCGAATCCGATGTTGATCAGCTTGATCGACATAAGAAACCCCCTGCCGCTTCCCACCGGATACCGACGACGCGAAACAGGATGCCCCGGCGGGACGTTTCACTCAATATTTTGAATTTGTTCTCGCATCTTTTCAAGTTCCGCCTTCATCTCGACGACCAGCGACGCGATGCGCGCGTCCGACGCTTTGGCGCCGATGGTGTTGACTTCCCGGAACGCTTCCTGAAGCAAAAAGTCGAGTTTGCGGCCGACCGGTTCCGATTCGTCGAGCAGCCGCGCGAACTGGTCGAAATGGCTGTCCAGCCTCGTCAGTTCCTCGCTGATGTCGCATCGGTCGGCGAAAATCGCCACCTCCGCCGCGATCCGCTGTTCCGCGACGTCGTCGACGCCATCCAGCAACTCGTCAATCCTGCGCCGCAGCCGCAAACGGTACTGTTCCACCACCTCGGGAGCCAGCGCGGACAAGCTTTCCTTCCAGGCGCGAATCGACGCAAGCCGTCCCGCCAGATCGGCGCGAAGATGCGCCCCTTCGGCCTCCCGCATCGTCGAAACATGCGCAAGCGCCTCCTCCGCACACGCCAGGACGCCGCGGACCAGCTCGTCGCGGCCTTGCTGAGAAACATCCTCAATCCGGACGACATCGGGAATCGCCAGCACGTCGCGCACCGACAGGCGGTCATCGGCGCCGAGGCGGTCGCGAATCCGCTCGGCGGCTTGCAGGTAGGCCTCGACCACAGCCCAGTCGATCCGAATCTCCGACGCTTCGACGCGCTGCCGTTCCGCCGTCACGGTGACGTCGATTTTTCCCCGCTTCAACACGGCCTGAACGGCTTTTCGCAACGGTTCTTCGAGAAAAGTCCATTCGCGGGGGACGCGGACCGTCACCTCGCTGTAACGGTGGTTGACCGAACGGATATCGATCCGAACTCGATACCCGCACACTTCGCGCACCGACTGGCCGAAACCCGTCATGCTCCGCATGTAACAAACTTCCCCTCATTTTATCCGATCTCAGCCGGAGGAACAAGTCGGCAAACCGGCCGCGGCCCGTCCGGTCATTCGCCAGACGTAACGCGTCAATTCCGCGGTCATGGAGGAAAAAAGCATCGGAGTCATCAAATAGATACCATGGAACAATCCGATCGCGACGTCGAGCAGTTCCTTGGCGATCCGGATTCCTTCTTCCCGACCGCGCTCGCCCTTTAATCCCGCCATGCGGCGCAAAACCGCGTCCGGCAACCGGATGCCGGGCACCTCGTTATGCAAATAAACCGCATTCGCCTCGCTGACGACGGGCATAATGCCGAGGAAAACCGGTACAGGCAGACGGCGCGCCGCCTCGCCGACCGTTTCGATCAGCGCCGGATCGTAGACGGGCTGTGTCATCACGAAATCGGCGCCGGCCTCAATCTTTTTTTCCAGACGTTCGAGCGCCTTGTCCAAATGTTTGACGTTCGGGTTGAACGCACAACCGACGACGAACCGAGCGCGATGTTTCAGCGGCTTGCCGGAAAACGAAATGCCCTCGTTCAGCTGCTTGATCATCCGGATCAGTTCGACCGACGTCAAGTCGTAGACGGAACTGGCGCCGGGCAGATCGCCGAACCTCGCCGGATCGCCGGTGATCGCCAGCACGTGGTCGATGCCGAGCGCGTGCAGGCCCATCAGATGAGACTGTGTGCCGATCAGGTTGCGGTCTCGGCAGGCGATATGAATCAGCGGGCGCACGCCCAGTCGCTCCTTGACAAGAAATCCGGCCGCCAGATTGCTCATCCTCGTCATGGCGAGCGAGTTGTCCGCCATCGTCAGGGCGTCGACGCCGGCGTCACGCAGCGTTTTCGCTGCTTCCATGAATTTGGACATGTCGAGATCGCGCGGCGGATCGAGTTCGACGACGACCGTATGCCTCGTCCGCACGAGATCGAGCAGCGTCGGAACCGCCGTCGCGGCGGCCGAGCCGGTATCGGCGTCGGACTTTTCGCCCCGACCGCCTTCCGGACCGTCGCCGGCGGCCGTTCGGATTTCCATCCGCCAACCGGACGCCCTCACCGCACCGTCGTCTGCTGGCCGAACCCCCTGCAACGCCTGCGCGATCGCCGCTACATGTTCGGGCGTCGTGCCGCAGCAACCGCCGATCAGCCTCGCGCCTCGCTCGACGAACCTCACGGCGATCTCCGAAAAATATTCCGGCGGCGTCCCGTATCGAAACTTCCCCTCGACATACTCGGCAAAACCGGCGTTGGGATAGACCGAAAACGGCACCGACGCGCGCAAAGGGGCGGGAATCGCCTCCAGCAGCCGAACCATCCGGCTCGGCCCGATCCGACAATTGAAACCGACGACGTCCGCCCCCGCATCGCGAAGCGCCGCGATAGCGTCCGCCACCGGTCTGCCCGACGGCGTCGCATCGACGTCTTCCAACGCCAGCTGCGCGACGACCGGCACGTCGGAAAGCCGGCGAACCGTTTCCACGGCCAGTTCCAGCTCGTCGACGTCCTCGAACGTCTCCAGCATAATCGCGTCGACGCCTTCTTCCAGCAACGCCTCGATCTGTTCACGATACGCCGACCGAAGATCGCGCAGCGACGCATGGCGCTGGCCTTGCGTCCGGATCGGGCCGACCGATCCGGCCACATAGCCGTCCGGCCCAGCCGCCTTGCGGGCGAGCCGGACGCCGGCTCGGTTAATGTCCGCGACGCGCCGCTCCAGCCCGAACCGCGCTAGCTTCAGGCGATTGGCAGAAAACGTGTTCGTCTCGATCACCGACGCGCCCGCTTCGCGATAGCGGCGATGAACGTCCGCGATCACGTCCGGTCGGGTCAAATTCAGCTCCTCGTACGAAATGCCGACGGGAAATCCCATTTGGTACAGCAGCGTCCCCAGCGCGCCGTCGCCGACCAACACCCGTTCGGCCAGCGCCCGGCGCAGATCAAGTTTTTCCGTCATCCGGGATCTCCCCTTCGAACACCGCCGTTGCGGGACCGCTCATGTAAACGCGTCCGTCCGCTTCCGACCATTCGACGAGCAAGTCGCCGCCGGGAAGCACGACGGTCGCCTCGCGGTCGGCATAACCGTTCAGCACCGCAGCCACCAAAACGGCGCATGCGCCGGTCCCGCACGCCAACGTCGGCCCGGCGCCGCGTTCCCAAACGCGCACCTCGATTTCGCGACGCCCGTTAACAACGGCGAACTCGACGTTCGTGCGGTTGGGGAACAGAGGATGGCGTTCGATCGCCGGCCCCCATATGTCCAGCTCCACGCTGTCGAGCCCGTCGACGAACACGACGCAGTGCGGATTGCCCATCGATACCGCCGTGAACCGAAACGAACGTCCCGCCGCCTCCAGCGTCTCGCCGACGATTCTGTCCCCGGCGATCAGCGTCGGAATGTCCGGACCGCGCAAAACCGGCTCACCCATGTCGACGCGGACCCGTCTTACTCGACCATCCGTTACGTCGAGCCGCACCTTGCAAACGCCGGCGAGCGTCTCGATCGTCAGCTCGTCGGCGGAACGGATCCCCCGCTCGTACACATATTTCGCAACGCAGCGAACAGCGTTGCCGCACTGCTCGGCCTCCGAACCGTCGGCGTTCCAGATGCGCATCCGGACGTCCGCGCGCGCAGACGGCAAAATGAAAACAAGCCCGTCCGCCCCGACGCCGAAGCGTCGATCGCAGATGCGGCGCGCAAGCTCATCCGGCCGGTCGGGCGGCGACTCCGCCGCCGCGACCACGAAATCGTTGCCGAGCCCGTGCATTTTAACGAATTTCATCGAAATCTCACCGCCAACCTCTACTATAGCGCAATTCCGCCGCGATGCATAGACGTCCGGATCGCAGGGCGCGGGCGTTTACGGCGAAAACGCGGCGACAACACACTGCCGATTCCCATAAAAAACGTCGGAAAACCAGCCGCCGCCAGCACGAGGCACCATTCGGCCGCCCCGAGGTCGACCGTATGAAAGACCGTTTGCAGCGGGTCCCAATACAGCACCGCCAGCATGAGCGCGAGTGACGACAACACCGCCCAGACGAGCGCTCGGTTTTCCAGAAGCGGCCGATGAAAAATCGAGCGCGAACTGCGGCAGTCGAACACGTGAATCAGCTGGGCCATCACCAGCGTCGCGAATGCCACCGTTTGGGCGCGGACAAGACGTTCCGGATCCGACGGGTCATGCCGTAATACGAGCCAGAATGCCAGCAAAGTGCAAATCCCGATCAACAACCCGCGGCTGACGATTTTCCACCCGAGCCGGCGCGCAAAAACGCCTTCTTTCGCCGGCCGCGGATCGCGCAACATAAGATCGGACTCCGGCTGATCGACGCCGAGCGCCATCGCCGGCAAACCGTCCGTCACCAGGTTGACCCACAAAATCTGGATCGGCAACAGCGGAACCGGCAATCCGGCCATCATCGCCAGCAGCATCGTCATGATTTCGCCGACATTGGAAGCGAGAAGATATCGAATGAATTTTCTTATATTTTCATAAATGTTTCTTCCTTCCTCGACGGCCGCCGCGATCGTAGCGAAATGATCGTCGGCCAAAACGAGCGAAGACGCCTCTTTGGCAACATCGGTGCCGCCTCCCATCGCGACGCCGATGTCGGCCGCCTTGAGCGCCGGCGCGTCGTTGACGCCGTCGCCCGTCATCGCCACCACATGACCGCGGCGCTTGAGCGAACGGACAATGCGCAGCTTATGTTCCGGCGTTACCCGCGCGTAGACGGCGATCCGCTCGACGAGTTCGTCCAGTTGGTCGTCAGTCATCGCGTCGAGCTCTCGACCGGTGACGACCAAGGCTCCGGATGACAACATGCCCAGCTGTCCGGCGATCGCCACCGCCGTAGCGCGATGGTCGCCGGTAATCATAACCGTCCGGATGCCGGCCAGCCGACAACGCGCGATCGCTTCCCGCACGCCCGGACGAGGGGGATCGATCATACCGGCCATCCCGACGAAAACGAGCCGGGTTTCCGCGGTTTCATCGGCAACGCCATCTTCATCACGAAGTTCCCGATAGGCGGCCGCGATGACGCGCAGCGCCTCGCCGGCCATTTGCTCTGCCGCTGCGGCGATTTTCGCCTTTATGGTCGGCGTCAGCGGAATCACCTTGTCCTCCCACAGCGCGTATGTACAAAGGTCGAGCAGCACGTCCGGCGCGCCTTTCGTCAGCAACAGCCGGCCGCCTTGATGGGCGATCGCTACCGACATCCGTTTTCGTTCCGACGTAAAAGGCAGCTCGATTTCCCGGTGATAAAGCGCCTCAAGCGACGGTTTGGACAGCCCCGCCTTCGCCGCCAGCGCCAGCAAAGCTCCTTCCGTCGAATCGCCGCGCACCGTCCATCGTCCCTGCGTCTGAACGAGTTCCGCGTTGTTGCAAAGGGCAAACACTTGCAACAGCCGCCGGAGCGCCGCGTCCCTGCGCGCGTCGACGGGCTTACCGTTTTCCCGAATCTCTCCGAACGGTTCATAACCGGAACCGGACACGTCGAGTCGGCGTCCGCCGATCCAGATTTGTGCCACCGTCATCTGATTGCGCGTCAGCGTTCCCGTTTTGTCCGAACAGATGAACGACGCGCACCCGAGCGTTTCGACGCTCTGCAGTTTGCGGACGACGGCGCGGCGCCGGATCATCCGCTGCACGCCGAGCGCCAGGGCGATCGTCACGACGGCGGGCAGCCCTTCGGGAATAGCCGCGACGGCGAGGCTGACGCCCGTCAGAAACATTTCGTAGGCCGGTTGACCGTGCAAAATCCCCGCCGCCGCGACAAGCGCGGTCAGCACGAGCGAAACACCGATCAACACTTTTCCGAGCTGTTCGAGCCGTCGCTCAAGCGGTGTTTTCTGGGCTTCCGCCTTCCGAATCAGTTCGGCGATCTTTCCGATCTCTGTCGCCATGCCGGTTCGGACGACGACGGCCCTTCCTGTTCCGCGAACGGCCATTGTCCCCATAAAGCCAAGATTGCGCAGATCGCCGAGCGCCGGCTCGTCGTCGCCGATCGGGTCGGCCGTCTTGGCGACGGGCTCGGATTCGCCCGTCAATGCCGATTCGTCGGTCAACAAACCGTTCGCCTCCAGCCAGCGGACGTCGGCTGGAATCCGATCGCCGCTTTCCACCACGACGACATCGCCGGGCACAAGCGTTCCGGCGGGCACAACCGTCCGCCTGCCGTCGCGAACGACTTTCGCCGTCGGTGCGGACAGCCGCTTCAACGTCCGCAGCGACCGCTCGGCCCGGAACTCCTGAAAGAACCCCAGCACGCCGTTCAACACGACGATCGCGACGATCGTCACGGCGTCGAGCGTCTCGCCCAGAAACGCCGAAACCGCCGTCGCCGCAAGCAGCACCAGGACCATAAAGTCTTGAAATTGGCGCAAAAACAGCGCGATCGGAGAGACGTTGCCGCTCTCCGCCAGTTCGTTCGGTCCGTTTTCCTTAAGACGGCGATCCGCCTCGGATGATGTCAATCCGTACTGTTCGTCGGTGTTCAGCAGCGCCGCGACTTCTCGCGACGACAGCCGATGCCATCGGGTTTCCGCCATCCGCCGTTCCTCCTTTCAACCCCACTTTATTCGAACAAGCCGGAATTTATCCCGTTGCATTTACGGCGCGCTTTCGTTGTGGCATGATAGACAGGGAAGGTGAACGAACATGTCGATGGATGGACTCGCCATTCGCGCTCTCGTCGCGGAACTTGCCGGACTTCGCGGGGGCCGCATCGTCCGCGTCTATCAGCCGGACGAAACCGACCTCGTCCTGCATATCCGGACAGCCGAGGAAACGGTACGACTCTTGCTGTCGGCGCACCCGTCGCTTCCGCGCATCCATCCGCTGTCGCGCGGGCAACCCGCCAACCCGCCGGAACCGCCGGCTTTCTGCATGTTCATGCGCAAACATTGCGAAGGCGCCGTCGTCGAAGCGATCCGCCAGGTCGGCGCGGAACGGATCGTCCACATCGACCTCCGCGGCCGCGACGAACTCGGCGACGCCGTCACGCGGCGCATCATCGTCGAACTCATGGGCCGACATAGCAACATCATCCTCGTCGATCCAGCTTCCGGCGTCGTATTGGACGCCATCCGCCGCGTAACGCCGGCCGTCAGCCGTTATCGGACGGTCTTGCCGGGCAGCGTCTACGTCGATCCGCCGGAACAGCGAAAAGTCGATCCGTTCCATTCGGCCGAAGAAGAGCTTGTCCGAAGGCTCGAAACGGTCGATGAATCCTTTCCCCCGGAACGGAAACTGACGGAAACGATCGCCGGGGTCGGCCCGGTTTCGGCACGCGAGATCGCGCACCGCGCAGGCCCGAACGCGTCTGCGCGAGACCTCGTCGCCGCGCTGCTCGACGGAGTCCGTTCGATCGCAGAAAGCAAGGCCGAGCCGAACATCGTCGTGCTACCGGACGGCAAGCCGATTTTTTCGGTGTTGCGGATCACGTACGTACAGGGAGATCAGCGTTTTTTTACCACGATGGGGGAATGTCTGGAGCAGTATTACGGCGAACGCGCGGAGGCCGACCGCGCCCGCCGGGCCGCAGAGGAGCTGCTGCGGTTCGTGCGGAAGGAGCGGCAAAAAACCGAAGAGAAACTCGCCAAACTGAGGCAATCGCTGCTTGAGGCCGAGGAAGCTGAGCGTTTTCGCCTGTACGGCGAACTGCTGACCGCGTCGCTGCACCTCATTCCTAAGGGCGCTCAGTCGTTCGAGGCGGTCAATTATTACGAAGAGTCGTTGCCGATCATCGACATTCCGCTCGATCCCGCCCTGTCGCCGTCGGAAAACGCCCAGCGCTACTTCAAAAAGTACAACAAGGCCAAAAACAGCCTTCCCCTGCTGCGCGAACAAATTCGCCGCGCGGAAGAAGAGCAGGCGTACCTGGAAACGCTCGAATATCAGCTGGAAAACGCTACACCCCAGGACCTCGACGAGATTCGCGAAGAACTCATCGAACAGGGCCGGCTGAAGCAGAAAGCGACGGGACGGCCGGCCAAACGGGCCGTCCGCCGCGAATCGGCGCCCGAAACGTTCGTTTCGTCCGAAGGCGCCACCATCTGGGTCGGCAAAAACAACCGCCAAAACGATGACTTGACCACGCGGCTCGCCAAACCGGGCGACATCTGGCTGCACGCCAAAGACATGCCGGGCTCCCACGTCGTCGTCCGCGGCGGCCGGTTCGGCGAACAAACTTTACTTGAAGCGGCCGCGCTTGCCGCCTATTTCAGCAAAGGGCGCCATTCCGGCCGCGTCCCGGTCGATTATACGGACGTCCGCTACGTCCGCAAGCCGAACGGCGCAAAACCCGGCTTCGTCGTCTACGACCACCACCGGACGATTTATGCCGTCGCCGACGAATCGTTGGTGCGGAAGCTCGCCCGGCCGCGCGACCAAGCGAATCCCGAAAGCGGGGGATTGCGCCGCTAGCCTCCGGACGTGCGACCTTCGACCGCGGAGGCGGCGCCCGCTTCGGGGCGGCCGACCGACACGTACCGCCATCCCGCCGCTGCGACCGATCGCGGCTCCCAGACGTTGCGGCCGTCGATGATAATCGGCGTTCGGACAAGCGACCTCGCCGCGGCCAAGTCAAGCGCGCGCACGACCTCCCATTCCGTCGCGACGACGACCGCGTCCGCGCCGGCCAGCGCCCGCTTGAGGTCGCCGGTCGTTTCCGCTCCCGGCACAAGCGCCGCCGCAGATCGGTAAGCGACCGGGTCGAACGCGCACACCGAAGCGCCCCTGCGCACCAACTCGTTGGCGATGTCCAGCGCCGGCGAATCGCGCAAATCGTCGGTATCCGGCTTGAACGTCAGCCCGAGCAGGGCGATCCGTTTGCGGGCGACGCCTCCGAGCGCCGTTTCGATCTTGTCGACGAACCGGAGCCGTTGCAGACGGTTCACTTCGACGACCGCGCGCAAAATGCGGAATTCGTAATCCACATTTTCCGCAAAGCGCAGCTGGGCCGTCGTGTCTTTCGGAAAACAGGAACCGCCGTATCCGATACCCGCGCGCAAAAAATGCGGACCGATGCGTCGGTCCATCCCGATCCCTTTCGCGACCGACTCCACGTCGGCGCCGACTTTTTCGCAAATGTTCGCGATTTCGTTGATAAACGAGATTTTCATCGCCAAAAACGCGTTCGCCGCGTACTTGATCAACTCGGCGCTTTCGCGGTCGGTCAAGAACACCGGCACGCCGAACGGTTCGTACAGCTGGCGAATGCGTTCGCCGGCTTCCGGTTCGGCGCAACCGACGACGACGCGGTCGGCGCCGAACGTATCGTCGATCGCCGATCCCTCCCGCAAAAACTCCGGGTTCGATACGACGTAAACCGGAACATCCGGTCCGACGCTCGCCCGGAGCCTTTCTTCCAGCTTGCGGCATGTGCCGACGGGCACGGTACTTTTGACGGCGATCCACTTCGGCGCGTCGATGGACTCCGCAAGACAGTCCGCGACTTCCCACACCTGCGCCAAATCAACGTCGCCGGTCGCAAGCGGAGGCGTCCCGACCGCTACGATGACGACGTCCGAACGGCCGACCGCCTCGCGCGCTTCCACCGTAAACGCCAGGCGGCCGGCCTGCTCGTTGCGCCGGATGAGCGGTTCAAGGCCGGGTTCGTAAATCGGCGTTTCGCCGCCGCGAAGCCGGTCGATCTTGTCGGTATCGCGATCGATGCAGACGACCGTATGGCCGACTTCCGCCAGACAGGCCGCCGTCACGAGCCCGACGCGGCCCGCCCCGAAAACGGCCACCCGCTCCCGCCGGCCGTTCATCTGTCCGCCTCCGTGGCGGCCAACAGCTCCTCGGCGAGCAGTCCGCGCAAGTAAGCCAGCATCTGTTCCCGCAATTCCTCGCGCATCAGCGCGAATTCCACCGTCGCCTCGATGTAGCCGAACTTGTCGCCGACGTCGTACCGCCGCCCGACCAGCTTGTGGGCGATCATCGGCTTATAGGTATTCAGCACGCGGAGCGCGTCGGTGAGCTGGATTTCGCCGCCGCGGCCGGGTTCACACCGCTCGAGAATCTCGAAAATTTCCGGCTCGATAATATAGCGGCCGATGACGGCGAGCCGGGACGGAGCCTGCGCGACGTCGGGCTTTTCGACCAAATCGCGAATGTAACAATGCGGCGTGCCGGGAACCGGTCCGTCGGGATCAACGATGCCGTAACGGCTGACGTCTTTTTCCGGGACTTCCTGAACAGCGATCACCGAGGTTCCGTATTTCTCATACATTTCTGTCATTTGTTTCAAAGCCGGCACCTGCGAATGAATGATATCGTCGCCCAACAGCACCGCAAACGGTTCGCTGCCGACGAACTTCCTCGCGCACAGGACGGCGTGGCCGAGACCGAGCGGACGTTTTTGGCGGATGTAGTGAATATCAGCCATTTCTCCAATACTTTTTACGATTTCTAGCAAATCAAGCTTTCCCGATTCTTCCAGCATCGTCTCCAGCTCGACGGATTTGTCGAAATGGTCTTCAATCGCACGTTTGTTCCGCCCTGTTACGATAATAATATCCTCGACGCCGGACGCAATCGCCTCTTCGACGATATACTGAATCGCCGGCTTGTCGACGATCGGCAACATCTCCTTCGGCTGCGCTTTCGTGGCGGGCAAAAAGCGGGTGCCCAGCCCCGCCGCCGGAATGATGGCCTTGCGAATGCGTCTCATGTCGATCGCTTCGTCCTTTCTTTTAAATGTTCCAACACGTCGCGGGAAATCCGCCGGTTGCCGACAGGGCCGTGAAAAAAATCGCCGCCCCGCCGGCCGTGAAAATCGGAACCGGCCGTCGCGACGAGCCCTAGCCGTTCAGCCGCCGCGGCGTAAAAGGCTTCTTGATCTGCGTCGTGATCGGAATGGTACGCCTCGACGCCGTCGAGACCGAAAGCGGCCAACCGGTCGACCAGATCAGGAACGCCGTACAAACCGGGATGGGCGAGCACCGCCGCGCCGCCGGCTTCGTGAATCCATCGGATCGCCTCTTCCGGGGCGATCCTCGATAAAGCCACATAAGCGGCGCCTTCTCGGCCGAGCCATCTTCGAAACGCGTCCGCTCGCGATTCGGCATATCCGTTGCGCACGAGCCAATCCGCAATGTGTGCGCGGCCGATATGGCGGTTCGGCTTGCCCGAACGGCGCGCCTCCTCCTCGATTTCCTCCAGCGCCACCGGCACGCCGAGCTCGCGCAACCGCTCGGCCATCCGCTCGTTGCGCCGCCGCCGGGCATCGCGCTGGTACGCCAGGCGTTCGCGAAACCGCGCGTCCGAAACATCGACGAAATAACCGAGCACATGAATATCTTTCCCGTCCGACGACGTGCTGATTTCAACGCCGGGAACGACTTCGACTCCCCACCGCCGGCCGGCTTCCGCCGCTTCCGAAAACCCGTCCAGCGTGTCGTGGTCGGTGACGGCGATCGCCTGAAGTCCCGCCTCCGCTGCGAGCCGGACGACTTCCGCCGGCGGAAAATCGCCGTCGGAAACCGACGTGTGCACATGCAGATCCGCCTGCGCGCGCTCCGCCACGTTCAACCCCCCTATCTACAGCCACCGGCTCAAATCCCGTTCCCGCAAAAACGCGAGAAAGGCGACCGCCGACATCGGCAACAGCGCCGTTTTTCGATATACTGAATAAAAATGGCGAGTAAACTCGAACCCTTCGATGCGCCGCACTTTCAGCAGCCCAAGCGCGACTTCGTGCCGCACGGACGATTTCGACAAGATCGACAGCCCGATGCCCGCCTCCACCGCCGACTTGATCGCCCCCGTGCTGCCGAGCTCCATCGCGACCTGAAGCTCGCCGGGATCGACCCCCCTGCGGCGCAACTCCTCTTCCATGACCCTTCTCGTGCCGGATCCTGGTTCGCGCAAAACGAACGGATACTGCCGGACGTCCTCGATCGTGACCGTTTCTTTCTCCGCTAAAGGATGTCCGACGGGCAGCACGAGCTTCAGCTCGTCGCTCAACACCGCTTCCGTCACGACTTCGGGATCGTCGATCGGGGCCTCCACCAGTCCGAAATCGAGCCGGTTGGACAAAATTTCTTCCAGGATCTGCGCCGTGTTCATGACGCGCATGCGGATCGTCACGTTCGGGTGCTCCTGCCGGAAGGGAACGAGAAGGCGGGGCAAAATGTATTCGCCGAACGTCAGGCTGGCGCCGAATTGAAGCCTTCCCTCCATCAGGCGGGTAAATCTCGACATCGCCGACTCCGCTTCCTGGACAAGCCGCACACTGCGGACGGCGAACGGCAAAAGCGTCTTCCCCGCCTCCGTGATCTCGACTTTCTTCGTCGAACGTCGGAACAGCTTGACGCCGAAATAGTCTTCCAACGCCTGAACCTGCATCGTGACAGCAGGTTGCGTCATATGGAGCGCCTGAGCCGCGGCGGAAAAACTCCCCTTTTCCGCGACTTCGTAAAAAATGCGAAGCTGATGAAACGTCAGCGCCATCCGCCCGTTCCCCCCGACGACCTCCCGTCAGCGGCGCTTGCGGCTGTGCTTGATCAGCGTCATCCGCCGCGAATGGCGCAACCACGAATAGTAAGTTTTCAGATCGCGCAACTCCATTGTTTCCGACATCCGCCCGAGAAATGTGATGACAATCATTTTGTGCAGCGGATTGCCGGCGATGTCCGTCTCGTTCTCCAGTTCCGCGAATTCAGCGACCATTACCAGGTCGTCGTCGATGACGTAAACCTCCTCCTCATTGCGGTAATACGGTTGAATCTGCCCTTTCTTCAGCCGGTCCCACAGAAAGTCGCAGATATCCGCATAATCCGACTTCTCGCGGTCGATGCGGTCAGCCCATCGAAACTTCGCGTGGTTGGTGATGATGATGTCCGCCACCTTCTTAGTGCCCAGCTGGACGTAAAACGGCTCGTAAGTGCTCCAGCGGTCCATCACGCGGTCCCTCATGAAAACGTCCCCCTCTCCGCCGTTTGCGTTTCCGTCGCTGCCGGCTGCGAACGGGATTTTTTGGAATTCTGAAGTAAATATTCGGCCAGGATTTCGTTGCGGTAAGACCGCTCCACTTTACGGACATACGGCAGCCGCAATAACGTCCTTTCCAATTCCTGCGCCTGATCGGCATCCCCGTATAGCACCGCGTAGTTCATGCGTTTGGACACGTAATGCAGGACGCCGTATTTGTCCAGATTTTTCGCGGCCTTGGCGTCGCTGACCCAGACGATAAAACCGACGCGTTCGCGAAACATCTTTCGTTCCCTCGCTTCCAGCAAACCGGGAATCGCCTTCACCCGCACTTGCCGCAACAACCGCCCCCGCAGCCGCCGAAAACCGGCAGCGGATCGTTCGACGGCACCTTGATCGTATCGGAAACCGATCGTGCCAGAATCACGGCGATTTCGTACAGCAACCGGTCGACTTCGGCCTCCGCGGCTTTGAACCGGCGCACAACCTCAAAACGGTCGAGCCGCTTGCGGGCTTCGGCGACTTCGTTCAACGCCTCACGAAAATCGGGATGGAACCGCCCGAACCGCCGGACTTCTTCCCAACGATTTTTGGCGGATTGAAACCGCGCGACAGCATCGCGGACGTCCGCATCTTCTTGAAGTTTCTTTTTCCAATACAAATATTCCGCTACTTCCCGCGACTCGTTGACGCACGCCCCGATTTCCGCGGCGCGCGACAAAATTTCGGCCATATCCAGTGCTTCGGCCGTCGCCGTCGTCGTCAAAATCCACACCCCGTTCCGTTAGGCTGTTATCCCGCTTATTTTCATTTTACTCGCGATTTCCTGCGGAAATCAATCGCATTTTCTTTCCTCGCTTCCGTTTGAAGCGGTTTTCGACAAGCCGAGGTGAAAAAAAAAGCGGCGATCAGAAGATCGCCGCCCCACGATGAGCCGAAATTCAGCGGCCCGGCACACCGACATGATCGACGTTTTTGGAAATTTCGGAAAGCGCCCGGCCGGCTTTTCTGTCGTGCGCGTCGCGAACGGCCAAGTCGCCCAAGGCGACGACGCCGACGAGCCGGCCGTTCTCCACGACGGCCAAGCGCCGAATCCGGTTTTCGGCCATTTTTCGCGCGGCTTCCTCGACGGTGGCGTCAGGCGGGAGCGAAACGACGCCCTTGGTCATCACTTCCTCGATCGAAGCCGAGCCGGACCGTTTTTCCGCATAGCCCCGGATCACGAGGTCGCGGTCCGTCACGACGCCGATCGGTCGATCGTTTTCGACGACCGGGATGAAGCCGGTGTCGTTGTTTTTCATTTTGAGCGCCGCTTCGTAAATGTTGTCTTGCCGCGTCACGGTCACGACATCGGTGCTCATGATGTCCCTTAACGTCGCCATTCTCGTTCTCGCCTCCCGGATGGTTGCAGTTTCTGTCCTAGGTTACCCCCCGCAGCCACGGTTCATTCGCCTTGCGGAAACCGGCAAAAATCTCTATGATGGATGCTAGAACGCGGCCGCCTGCAGGCGGCCGCCGGGAAGGAGAGAACAACCGTGCTGATCGAAGAGCCGAACGTCAAAGGAATTCAAGCGTCCCTTCAACGCCTGGACAGGACGGCGGACAAACTCGGCTTCGTTCGCTGGCAATGGGAGTATTACCGCGCCACCTACGATTACAAGATCGAGGACCGGCAGTCGAACGCCGAATATTTCCTCCGCGTCAACGCGCGCGTCACAAGCGGCAAACTGGAAAGGCCCGACGCCGAGCTCGTGTTGACGGACGCTTACATCGGCAAAGCGACGTTTCCGCACGGACTGGATTATCAATCGCCGATTCCCGAGCCGGTGATGGCCGTCGCGCGGAAAAAACTGTCCGAACTTCGCGAAGCGCTGACGGCTTGACGCCGTCCGCCGAAAAAACCGCGACATGCGCCATTCGGACCAAAAACGAAGCAAACGCGGCGCCTCCGCGCGGGCGGCGATCGATTTTCCGCTGTTTCTGACGACCGTACTGTTGGTCGGGTTCGGACTCGTCATGGTGTTCAGCGCCAGCTCGATGACGAGCTGGCGTGCAGACGCGCCGTCGGCGGCAGGCGTCGTTTCGGAAACGTTCGACCCGTGGTATTACACAAAACGGCAGGCTGCTTTCGCGCTCGGCGGGCTCGTTTGCATGTTCGCCGCCATGTCGGTTCCATACCGGGCGTTTCGGAAGCTGTACATTCCGTTTTTTGTCGCTATGATCCCGCTTCTTGCGGCGACGCCGTTCGTCGCTGAAGACCGCAACGGCGCGCGCAGTTGGATTCCGGTCGGTCCGTTCACCCTGCAGCCGTCGGAATTCGCCAAACTGGCGCTTATCCTTTATCTCGCGTCGGTCATCAGCAAAAAAGGCGACGGTATCCGCGACTTGCGCAAAGGATTTCTCCCCGTCGCGGCGGTCGTCGCCCTGTTTGCAGGACTGATCATGTGCCAGAACGACGTCGGAACGGCGCTCATCGTCGTGGCGATTGCGGGTGTGATGCTGCTCGTCGGCGGAACGTCGTGGAAACATCTAGCCGCTTCCGGCATCGTCGCGATGGCCGCGGTGGCGATTCTCGTGCTCGAAAAACAATACCGGCTCGACCGGATCTTGTCGTTCCTCCATCCTGAACAAGACCGGTTGGGAAGCGGATACCAGCTGCTGCAATCGCTTTACGCCTTCAGCCACGGCGGCTGGCAAGGCGCCGGACTCGGACAGAGCATTCAGAAATTGTATTATATTCCCGAAGCCCATAACGACTTTATTTTCTCAATCATCGGCGAAGAATTCGGGTTCGTCGGAACCAGTCTGTTCATCGCCGCCTATGTCTTCTTCGTATGGAGAGGCGTCCTGCTTTCACTGCGCAGTCCCGACGCCTACGGCATGTTGCTCGGCATCGGGATCATGAGCTGGTTCGCCATCCAGGCCGTCGTCAACATCGGCGGCGTAACCGGCAGCATGCCGCTGACCGGCGTGACGCTGCCGTTCATCAGTTACGGCGGCTCGTCGCTCGTCGCCTCGATGACGGCGGTCGGCATTGTGCTCGGCATCTCGCGGGAACGCTCGACGGCAAACGTCACGTGACCCGCGGATGCTGTTCCTCCTCCGCTTCTTCTTCTTTGTCGCGAAAAGCGACGCCCTCGACTTTCACGTTGACTTCGACCACGCGAAGCCCCGTCATGTTTTCCACCGCTTCCTTCACCCGCAGCTGAAGGTCGCGGCAGACGTCGTGAATTTTGGAGCCGTAGCGGACAACGACGCGAAGGTGAATCTTCGTTTCCGTCTCCCCGACCTCCACGGAGACGCCTTTTTGTACGTTTTTACCGCTCAACCGTTTGGTCCAGCCTTCCGAAATGCCGGCGGACATGCCGGCGATACCGGGCGTCTCGACCGCCGCCAGACCGGCAATTGTCGCCACGACGTCCTCGGAAATGCGGATGACACCGTTTTGTTCGCTCATGTTGCTAGCTTCTCCTTTCTCCAGATTTTCGGAGGGCGCCACGCCCGTCGGCCTAACCTACATCGCCTTGACCATGCCGCCGTCGACGTAAAACAGCGACCCCGTTACATAAGTATTCGCCGGCGACAGTAAAAAGGCGGCAAGACGCGCCAGCTCCTCGGGCTCCCCGTACCGGCCGAGCGGAATTTGCGCTTCGATCGCCGCGCGGACTTCCGCCACCGATTTTCCTTCCTCGCGCGCCTGGAGCCGGTCGAGCTCTTCCGTCCGGTCGGTCCGGATGCGCCCGGGGCAAATCGTGTTGACGAGGATACCGTCTTTTCCCCATTCGATCGATAGCGTCTTCATCACGGCGGCGACCGCCGAACGCATCGCATTGGACAGCACCAGGCGCGGAATCGGCATTTTGACCGACGTCGATGCAACGGCGACGATCCGACCGCCGCCGTCGCGCATAAGCGGATAGACGCTCCGTGTCAACCGCACGACGCTCATCACGTTGATCCGAAAAGCCGCCTCCCACTCTTCGTCCGAGAGCGTCAGAAACGATCCGCCGGGCGGTCCTCCGGCGTTGCACACCAGAGCATCGATTCGTCCCCACCGCCGCGCCGCCTCGCCGACCAAGCCCTCGATATCGTCCCGGCGGCCGACGTCGGCGGCGACCGCCCAGGCGTCGACACCGTAGGTTTCGCGCAGACGGCGGGCCGTTTCATACACAGCCGCTTGGTTTCGGCCGCAAAGGCCGACGTCCGCCCCCTCCCGCGCCAGCGCTTCGGCGATCGCCCGTCCGATCCCCCGACTGGAGGCGGTTACCAAAGCCTTTCGGCCTTTTAAGCCCAGATCCATGCGCGACGCTCCTTCCTTTCCCGAAAAGATTGGACGCGATTGACATTTCCACGCGCAGCGTCTAAGGTAAAAGACGGAGGGATGGACGTTGAGCCGGAAATTCGCTGTCTCGCTTGTCGCGACCTTCGCCGCAGCCGCCGTCGGCCATTACACGCACGCCGATGCAGCCGTCCGATTTGCGCTTGCCTGCATCGCCGTCTTGTTCGCCGCCGCGTTTCTCGGGCGCGCGACGGAAAGCGTCGCCGTCTATGCCGGCCAGCGCGTCGGCGGCTTTTTGAACGCGACGTTCGGCAATGCGGCCGAGCTGATCATCGCCTTGTTTCTCGTCAAAAGCGGATTCCATTCGGTCGTCAAAGCCAGCCTGACGGGGTCGGTCATCGGCAACCTGCTGCTCGTCCTCGGGCTGAGCGTATTGCTCGGCGGCCTCAGACACCGCGTGCAGCGATTTAACCCTGTCCTGGCCGGACATACCGTTTCGCTCATGATGCTCGCATTGCTTTGTCTGCTGTTGCCCGCATTTTTCGCCGACAGACTGGCCGCACGCGAACAGGCGGTGTTTAGTCTCGTCGTCGCCGCCGTCATGCTTGCGGCTTACGTCTGTTGGCTTTGGTTTTCAATGGTGACTCACCAGAAAGAATTAGAAGAACAAACGGAATCGGCCGATCACGGACACACGGCGCCCTGGTCCAAAACGCAATCCATCGTCTTCCTGCTCGCCGCGACCGGCATGATCGCGTTCATCAGCGAATGGCTCGTCAACGCCCTGGAAACGTTCACCGAGCGTTTCGGCCTGTCCGAATTATTCGTCGGCGCCTTCCTGATCGCTATCGTCGGCAACGCAGCCGAACACAGCGCTGCGGTTTGGCTTGCCATGAAAAATAAGCTCGGCGCCGCCGTCGAAATCGCGATCGGCAGCTCGCTTCAGATCGCTCTTTTCGTCTCGCCCGTTCTCGTCTTCGCCAGCTTTCTGTTCGGCCGGCCGATGGACTTAATCTTTGATCCGGCCGAACTGACAGCGATCGGCGTCGCCGTCTTCATCGCGGCCTCGGTCGCGCGCGACGGGCGAACCGACTGGTTCGAGGGAGTCCTGCTGCTTGCGCTGTACGTCGCACTTGGCACGGCCTTCTTCTTCCTGTAAGGCCGCAACAGGCGCGACAACCACCATCTGCCGCCCGGCCGCCGACGAAAACGGGCGACGAAAATTTGCAGAACAAAAAAGAGTAGACGGACCGTCCGCTACTCTTCTTTCGCCATGGCGTCCAGCGCCTCGTAAAGTTCCGCCAGTTTCCGCTCGAGCTGACTGAGGATCGCCTTGCCCTCCGATTCTTCGACGAGCCCCGACCGAATGGCGAAATCGACCGCCCGGGAAAACCCGTACATCTGCGTGTCCAGCACTTCCTCGTAAAGCGGACACCGGCGGTTCGTCAACGTCTCCATCTGCACCTGGATGAGCTTGACGATTTTATCGGCGTCTTCATGCAGAATGCGTAACGCCCGCTGTTGCAGCGAAAGTATCGTCTCCGACGACGAAGTCACCATCCGAGTTCCCCCTTGCCGCCAGGCCCGTTCTCCGTCAGCCGCGGCGAGCGCCGTATAGCTTTATATTAGACGAAACGGACGCGACGCACAACCGCGGCCGGCGGTTTCGCCGACCGGACGCAGGGAACCGAGCCGCGGCGCCTATTCGACCACGCGGACGCGCAACCCGTGCTTTTCGAACACGGCCGCCATCGCCTGTTTCGCCTCGTCGGCGTCCGGACCGTGGATGTGCAGGTCGTATGTCCCGGTGTCGAGAAGCGTCGTATAAAGCCCGAGAATGCTTTTGACATCGATGAACTTGTTCTCGTATTGCAATACGATCGAAGACCGGAACCGGCTTGCGGTTCGGGCGATCTCGACGATCGCCTCGCTGCCCGAACTCGGCATCTTCGTCCCCTCCCGCCTTTTTTCCTCAGGAACTCCCCGATTTCCATCATATCGCATTCCGCGGCAACACCGCAAGCGGCGCGGCAAAATCAGCGCAAATGTTCCGGATTGAGCCCTTCCAGAGCGGGATGGACAAACCGCCCGTCCTTGCGGATAAGAACGCCGTCGAAATAAATTTCTCCGCCGCCGTACTCCGGCCGCTGGATGAGCACAAGATCCCAATGGATGGCGGAACGATTGCCGTTGTCGGCCTCCTCGTACGCCTGGCCCGGCGTTAAATGAAGGCTACCGGAAATTTTTTCGTCGAAAAGAATATCTTTCATTGGATGCAAAATATATGGATTGAGCCCTAGGCTGAATTCGCCGATGTAGCGCGCGCCTTCGTCCGTGTCGAGAATTTCGTTCAACCGCCGCGAATCGTTCGCGGTCGCCTCGACGATTTTGCCGTTTTCGAATCGGAATCGCACCTGCTCAAACGTCACGCCGTTATAGACACTCGGCACGTTGAACCGAATGACGCCGTTGACCGAGTCGCGCACGGGAGCCGTGAACACTTCGCCGTCGGGGATGTTGCGGTGTCCGCTGCATTTCTGGACGCCGATCCCGCGGATCGAAAATGTCAAATCGGTATCCGGCCCGACGATGCGTACCTCGTCCGTCCGCGACATCAACTCGTACAGCGGGTCCATCGCCTTGTCCATCCGCGCGTAGTCGAGGTTGCATACGTCGAAATAAAAATCCTCGAACGCATCAGTACTCATGTTGGCCAACTGGGCCATCGACGCATTCGGATAGCGCAGAACGACCCATTTGGTTTTTTTGACGCGCTGCTCGAGATGAACCGGTTTGCGGTAATAAAGATCGTAAATCCGCTGTTTCTCCGCCGGCACGTCGGCCAGTTCGTTGACGTTTTCGCCGGCTCGGACCGCGATGTACGCCTGCATGTTTTCCATTCGCACCAGGTCCATTTTCGCCCACTGTTCAGCGTGTTCTTCCGACAGGCCGAACAACAGCGAACGCATGACGGACGGATCCGACAGCTGGACGAACGGCCTCCCCCCGCGGGCGTAGACTTCCTCGATAAGACATTTGACCAGCTCGCGTTCCGAGCCGATCATCTCGATCAGGACGTTTTCGCCCGATTGAACGTCGACAGAATAGCCGACAAGGTTTTGGGCCAATCTAACAAGTCTTGGGTCTCTCATATCTATTCTCCTTTCTTAGGTTATTTCTGTAATTTTTCGTCCTTATTTTGGAGGAAAATCCTCCAGACTGTCGACCAACGTTTTGTTTTTCCCTGACCCCTTGGCCCGATATAAAGCGGTGTCCGCCCGCTGAAACAGTGTATCGAGGGACGACTGTCCGCTTTCCCACGACCATTCGGCGACCCCGCAGGAAATGGTGACTTTCGGCCACGTTTCGGTTTCCACCGTTTTGCGAATCCTTTCCGCGATGCGAACGGCAGCGTCAAGGCGCACCTGCGGGAAATAAACAGCCAGCTCCTCGCCGCCCCAACGCACCGGAATGTCCGTATCCCGAACGCTGGCGCGGATGATCCGGCTGATCTGGATGAGCACCCGATCGCCGACCTGATGGCCGTAGGTATCGTTGATGCGCTTGAAATCGTCGACGTCGATGAGAAGCAGCGCGCCGCAAAAATCTTTCCGGAACAAATGTTCGATCTGTTCGTCGAGGTAACGGCGGACGTACAACCCCGTCAAATGGTCGGTGATCGCCATCCGTCTCATTTCCGCGTGCAAAAACGCATTGGCCATCGCAAGCCCGATATGGCTGGATAACATCTGCAACAAACGGAAATTATCGTAAGAAAAAAAGTTTGGCCTGCGATGAGCGACCAAAATCGCGCCAAGCACTTCGTTGCCGGTCAAAATCGGCGACGCGATCAGCGAGCGGGCCCCCGTCTGTTCCATCAGCTCGGACGGCACTTGCGGGTTTTGCAGATAGTCCGAAACGATCAGCGGCTCTTTCGTCCGGAACACGATGCCGGAAAACCCGTAATCGACCGGATACGTGCTGTACAGTATGGACGGCAGGTTGGTCGCCTGCACGACCATGCGTTCTTTTTCCTTGTCGTATTCGACGATGCACGCGTATTCCGCGCCGAAAATGCGCACCAATTCCTCCGTGGCGAGCCGGTAGACGTCGGACAACTTCAGGCTTCGGTTGAGCTGCTTCGTGATCTCGTTGATCAGCCGCAATTCGTGGATCAGCATGTTGGACTGTTCGTACAGCCGGCCGTTCTCGAACGCGGCCCCCGCCATCTCGGCAAGCCGCGTAATCCAGACGACTTCATCCTTCGTCGGATCCTCCGGCATGGTCAGTTTCACGACGCCGTATGTTCCCTGCCGACCTTGCAGCGGCGCCGCCACGAACACGCGGCCGTCGCCAGCGTCAGCCGGAGCGGTCCGCCATACGAGCGTCGTTCCGTTCATGAACGCCTGGGCGCACGGATTGTCCGCCATGGTCTGCAAATCGAGCTGCCGAACCGGAAGTTCCGTTTCTCGTTCTTGCGACATCCAAAGCTCCACGTCGAGGACGGGAAACAATTTGCGGAACCAGTCGAGCGTCTCGCCCAACACGGAGTCGACGTCGATCTTCGTCAAAAGCCGGGTCACCGCCTCGAACAGTTGGATGCGTTTCTGCGCTTCCCGGCGTTCGGCCTCTTCCAATAAACACGCTTCCAGTGCAAACGCAAGCGGCCTGATCGCTTCGCGGACGACGTTCGCCTGATGCCGTCGTCCCGCGAACACGAGCACGACGGGATGTTCGAACAGCGGCTGATCCAGCGCAAGGGCAACAGCGAAGACGCCCTCTTCCTCGCCTTCCGCGTTTCCGTCCGCCGAAACGGCGACAAGATCCGGGACGTCCTCCTTCCGGTCCTTGCTATCGGAAATCGCCTTACTCGCCAAAGCGGCAAGCCGCGCTGGATCGGAGCCGATCCAATGAGCCGTGCGGGCGTCATCGTACGACCACGTCGCCAGCACTTCCCCTTCCGGCCCGATCAGCAACCAGCATCCCGACAGGATAGGAAACCATCGGCGAAGGCGGGAACACCACACCTCGAACCCGACGGACGCCCTGTCGCTTTTCGTCCGGGAACGGCCGTGCCGCCGTCTTGGCTCGTCTCGTCCGCCTTCGGCTCTCCTCACTCCGAAAACCTCCTTCCTGCTGACGACAGGCCGTTTTCCGGCGCGACGGGCGACAGCGCGCGAACGGCCCCTCCCGCTACGGATACGAAGTTAAATATACATGCTTTTCGAAGGCTTGACAACGGAAGAACCCCTCTCTTATAATACATCGTTGTGCCGTCAAATTCATCGAAAAAGGGGTTCACGGATACATGGCTCGTTACTTAGGTCCGAAATTCAAACTAAGTCGGCGGCTCGGCATCTCCCTGAGCGGAACAGGCAAGGAACTGCGTAAACGTCCTTATCCTCCGGGTCAGCACGGACCGGGCCAACGCCGCAAACTGAGCGGTTACGGCGCACAATTGCTGGAAAAGCAGAAGCTTCGGCATCTGTACGGACTGAGCGAGCGTCAGTTCCGCAACCTGTTCGACAAAGCGAGCAAAATGAAAGGGATTGTGGGAGAAAACTTCCTCCAGCTGTTGGAAAGCCGCTTGGACAATCTGGTGTACCGGCTCGGGTTCGCCAAAACGCGCGCGGCGGCGCGTCAGCTCGTCACGCACGGCCACGTCACTGTCAACGGCCGGAAGGTAGATATTCCGTCGTACCTGGTGTCGCCGGGTGACGTGATCGGTCTTCGCGAGCGCAGCCGCAACCTGCAAGTCGTGAAGGAAGCGCTCGAACAGCGCGGACGCCTGCCGGCTTATCTGGAATGGAACGATCAGACGATGGAAGGTAAATACGTCCGCTTGCCGGATCGTTCCGAGCTGACCGACCAGATCGACGAAAAGCAAGTCGTCGAATTTTACAGCCGCTAAAAGCGTGCGGACGCGTTTTTTCGGTTTCCGAATTCCCTCGCGTCCGCCGCTTCGTTTTTTTCGGCACCGTTTCGTTCAACAGTGTCCGAGCAAGTCTTCCCGCACCGGCGCAAACGTGTCGAGCAGCACGCCCGCCGACAGCGCACGGACGCCGTGCGTCGCCCCGGAGGGGATGTACAGACTGTCGCCCTTACGGACGACGAGCGTGCGGCCGTCGACACGAAATTCAAATTCGCCTTCCAGTACATACGTCAGCTGTTCCTGTGGATGGGCGTGTTCGGCGCCGACCGCTCCTTCGGCGAACTCCACCACCATATTCATGACGCCGCGACCGACAGACAAAATTTTACGGCGGACGCCCGGACCGGCGTCCACCCATTCCCCGAGGTTTCCCATCGCATCTGCCCTCCGTCTTCGGTCTTCACCGCCCGGGCGGCATCAACTGAGCCGAACGCGGACGAACTTACGCCGACCGACTTGCACGACGTCGCCGTCTTGTAATTCGATGCAAGCAAATGGATCAGTCATTTTCACTTCGTTAATCCGCACGGCCCCCTGCATCGCGCTGCGGCGCGCCTCCGCCCCAGAAGAGACAAGCCCCAGTGCAAGCAACAGGCGGTCAAGCCGCATACGGCCGTTTTGAAGTTCCGATCGCAGAACGACCGTTTCTTCGACATCATCGGGGATCTCTCTCTTCTGAAACACGGCGACGAACCGGCGCTCCGCCTCTTCCGCCGCCTTCTCGCCGTGATACAGGCGGACGAGCGTTCGAGCAAGAAGCATTTTGGCGTCGCGCGGATGAAGTTCGCCGGCACTCAGCCGCCTGCGGAGCAAGTCGATCTCATCGGCAGGGATGTCGGTCGCCAGCTCCATATACTTCAGCATCAGGTCGTCGGAAACCGACATCGCCTTGCCGTAAATCTGATGCGGGTCCTCGTCGACACCAATATAATTGCCGAGACTTTTCGACATTTTCTGGACGCCGTCGAGCCCCTCGAGCAGCGGCATCATCACCGCGACCTGGGGAGGTTTGCCGTATGCCTGCTGCAACACGCGTCCCATCAGCAGGTTGAACTTCTGGTCGGTACCGCCGAGCTCGACGTCGCTCTCCAGCACGACGGAATCATAGCCTTGCATCAGCGGATAAAAAAATTCGACGAGGCTGATTGGTTGGTTATTCTGAAAACGATTGGAAAAATCATCGCGCTCCAGCAGCCGCGCCACCGTCACTTTTGCCGCCAACCGCAAAACGTCCTCGAACGACAGCCCGGCCAGCCATCGTGAATTAAAGACGATTTCCGTGCGACGCGGATCCAAAATTTTGAACACCTGCTTTTCATATGTAGCGGCGTTTCGCCGGACGTCGTCCTCGCTAAGCGGTTTCCGCGTTTCGGACTTACCCGTCGGATCACCGATCCGGCCGGTGAAATCACCGATCAGCAACAGGACGCGGTGGCCGAGCTGCTGAAACTGGCGCAGCTTGTGAAGCACGACGGTATGCCCAATATGAATGTCCGGCGCCGTCGGATCAAGCCCCAGCTTGACGACGAGCGGACGGCCGGACGCGACCGATCCGGCGATCTTCTCCCGTAATTCCTCCTCGGGGACGATCTCGGCGACGCCTCGTCGGATGATGTCGAGCTGCCGCTCGACTTCCCTTCGGCCGGCTTCATCTAGTTTATCCCATGCTGCGGACATTGCGGCGCTCCCCCCGCACGAATGAACATCGAAGGGCCATTATAACATATTTTTCGGCTAGCTGTCAAATCTATCCCCGAGCACCGAACAGATCGCAACCGGGAGCGAATCGGTCGCAAGAGGAAGAGACCTGAGCGGTACTAGCGTTATGGTCAAGTGTTTGCAACTGCCCATGCACCTATTCTAACGGAAAAATTCAAAACTCAAATCATGCACACGCATTAAGCAGCACATATTACTGCTCACAACTCAAGTCCTGTCAACCGAATAAAAGCGGAAGCCTCCGCAGAGCGCCATATCCGCACTTATGGTATAATGATGAAGGTTGCCGCGGGAGGGATTGCGCATGAAACGCCGCCTCGTTCTTTCAACCGTGTTGATCGTCCTAGGCAAAACACTGCTATGGACGATTTCTGTCGTTTTTGCTTGTGGCCTGTTCGCCGCGGGCGCCGTCGCCGGTTTCGTCGCGTCGATCCTTCAGGACGAACCTGTTCGACCGCGGGAGGAAATCATGTCCAAAATCCGGGAAAACACAAGAACCGGCTACGTCTATTTCCGCGGCGGCGAACTCGTCGGCCAACTGCGCACGGAAGAAGACCGCGACCCGGTTCCGCTCAACCAAATCCCCGACATCGTCAAACAGGCTTTTTTGGCGATAGAAGACGATCGTTTTTACGAACATTACGGCGTCAGCCCGACGGGGCTCGCGCGCGCCGTCTACCAGCAACTGACCCGCGCCGAACGCCAGACCGGCGGCAGCACGATCACGCAGCAACTGGCGCGCCGGCTGTTTCTGACGCTCGATCGCGATGTCGACCGGAAAGTGCGCGAAATCTTTTTGGCGCTCCGGCTTGAGCGGATGCTGTCGAAAGACGAGATTTTCCAGGCCTACCTGAACAAAATTCCGTTCGGCAACGGTGCAAACGGATTCAATCTTTACGGTATCAAGGCCGCCGCCAAAGGCATTTTCGGCATCGACGACCTAGGTCGTCTCAACCTAGCCCAGGCCGCCTATCTGGCCGGGTTGCCTCAGCAGCCGAGCGTCTACAGCGCGTTTACGAGTAAAGGCACATTCGATGAGGAAGGATTTTCCAAAGCCGTCGAACGCCAGCGCCTTGTGCTGCAACGCATGCTGGAAGTCGGCTTTATCGACGAGGCGCAATATCGCGAGGCGCTCGCTTTCGACTTGCGGTCTTCACTCGCCCAGCCAAGGCAGAAAGGATATGACCGTTATCCATACCTGATGATGGAAGTCGAACGTCGCGCGCCGGAATTGTTGCTTCAGGCCAAGCGGCCCGAACTTGTCCCCGGCACGCCGACGTATGCCGAAGCGCTGAAAGAGGCCAAAGAGGAACTGCTGCGCGGCGGCTATCGCATTTATACGACGGTGGACAAGGCGCTCTACGAAGAGATGAGGAAGATTGCGGAAAATCCAGCAAACTTTACGCCCGATCGCAAAGACGGCAGCGGGCCGGAACAAATCGCCGCCGTCGCGATCGAAAACCGGACCGGTGCCATCGTCGGCATGATCGAAGGACGCGACTTTTTCGTCGAGCAGATGAACCTGGCGACGCAGATGAAACGCCAACCCGGCTCTACGATGAAGCCGATCGCCGCCTATATGCCCGCGATCGAAATGGGCAAAATCCAGCCCGCTTCCGTCATCGACGATACTCCGATCATTTTGAAGGACGGTCAAAAAAAGATTCATATTCCACAGAACTGGAATTCCAAATATAACGGGCTCGTCACCGCTCGCGAGGCGCTGAATCGCTCCTACAACATCCCTGCGCTGAAACTGTTTCTGTACGAGGTCGGCATTCAGACGGCGTGGGATTATGCGCGCAAGCTCGGCATTACCACGCTGACCGAAAAAGACGCCTACGCGCAAACCGGCGTCATCGGGGGGCTCGAATACGGCGTAACGGTAGAGGAGCTGACGAACGCCTACAGCGCGTTCCCGAACGAGGGCGTGTTCCGCGACGCCTACCTGATCGAGAAAATCGTCGACGCCGACGGCCGCGTCGTCTACGAGCACCGCCAGGAGCCGACGTCCGTCTTCTCCCGGGAGACCGCCTACCTGATGACGAGCATGTTGCGAACGGTGATCACAGATCCACGGGGTACCGGCAACCGGATCACGCGGCTGTTCAAACATTTCCGCGACGTTGAAGTGGCCGGCAAAACCGGCACGACACAGGACAACGCCGACGTCTGGTTCATCGGATACTCGCCGGATGTGACGGTCGGCGTATGGGCGGGGTACGCGCAGCCGAAGTACAAGCTGACCAGCAGCCGGTGCGCCCCGGAACCGGTCGGCTGCGGCACGCAGCGGGCGATGCGGATTTGGGCACTCGTCATGGACGCCGCGATCGACCTGCATCCGGACTGGTTCGCGCAAAAACGGTTCGTCCGCCCGGACACGATCGTCGAAGCGACCGTCTCGAAAGTGTCCGGCAAATGGCCGAGCGAACTCGTGCGCGAAGCCGGCCTGCTCAACACGGACCTGTTCAACGTTGCCTATCTGCCGACGTCGGAAGACGACGTGCTCATCAAGGCGCGTTATGTGATGTACAACGGCCGCGAATACATCCCGCAGCCGGACACGCCGGCGGACATGGTACGCGAAAAGCTGATGGTCCGCCGCGAGAAACCGATACGCGAACTCCTGGCCGAAATCGAGCAGGCCCAACAGCAATTGCCAGAGCGCGATCGGAGACCGCTTGAAGAATTCATCCCGGTCGATTACACCGGCGATCCGCCGACCGAACCCGACCCGCGCGTCGACGACGGACAACCGCCCTCTCCGCCGTCGTCCGTCGAACTTCAGCCCGACGGAAACGGACAAGTGCGCGTTTCGTTCGCGCCGGCGTCCGAAGCCGACGTCGTCGGCTATCGCCTTTATCGATCGGTCGACGGCGGGCCGTTCGTCCGGATGGAAGGCAAAACCGTCTACGCCGGCGATCCGACCGTTTTCACCGACGCGCTGCAGCCCGGAACCGTCCAGAGCTATTACGTCACGGCCGTCGACGTGGCCGGACGCGAATCGCCGCCAAGCCGGCAGGTGTCGGCCGGTGCGCCGGCAAACGAAGAAGGGGCGAACCCGCAGCATCCGCCCGAAGTCCGCCCCTTCTGATCCGTTCAATCTTCCATCGTCGACAGGTCGCCCGTCGGCAGGTTCAATTCCCACGCCTTCAGCACGCGGCGCATAATCTTGCCGCTGCGCGTCTTCGGCAGCTTGTCGCGGAATTCGATCTCGCGCGGAGCGGCATGCGCGGCGAGCCCTTCACGGACAAAGCGCATCAGCTCTTCTTTCAGTTCTTCCGAAGGCTGATAGCCTTCGCGCAGCGCGACGAACGCCTTGATGATCTCGCCGCGCACCGGGTCCGGCTTGCCGATGACGCCGGCTTCGGCGACCGCCGGATGCTCGACCAGCTTGCTTTCCACCTCAAACGGGCCGACGCGCTCGCCGGCCGTGTTGATGACGTCGTCGACGCGGCCTTGGAACCAAAAGTAACCGTCCTCGTCCATATAGGCGGAGTCGCCGGAAATGTACCAGCCGGGGAATCGGAAATATTCTTGATATTTCGCAGGGTTGTTCCATATCTTTCTCATCATGGACGGCCACGGCGTTTTGATGGCCAGATTGCCCATCTGATACGGCGGCAGCACGTTGCCGTGGTCGTCGAGAATCGCCGCTTCGACGCCGGGAATCGGTTTGCCCATCGAGCCCGGTTTGATCGGCATGCACGGATAGTTGCAGATGAGCTGCGCGCCTGTCTCCGTCATCCACCATGTGTCGTGGATGCGCTGGCCGTACACTTTCAGCCCCCAGCGCACGACTTCAGGGTTAAGCGGCTCGCCGACGCTGAGCACATGGCGCAGCGACGACAAATCGAATTCCTTGACGACGGCGTCGCCGGCGCCCATCAGCATGCGGAATGCCGTCGGCGCACTGTACCAGACCGTCACGCGGTACTTCTGGATCGTCGCATACCAGTCGCGCGGATTGAACCGACCGCCGCGCACGACGTTCGTCGCGCCGTTCAGCCAAGGCGCGAAAATGCCGTACGACGTGCCCGTCACCCACCCGGGGTCGGCCGTGCACCAGTAAATGTCGTCCTCCTTGAGATCGAGCACGATGCGCCCGGTGTAATAATGCTGGATCATCGCGTTATGCACGTGATAGACGCCCTTCGGCTTGCCCGTCGAACCGGACGTGTAATGGATGATGAGACCGTCCTCGCGGTCGACCCATTCGATGTCCAGCTCCTCGGAAGCCGCCTCCATTTCCTTGTAGTAGTCGACCTGGCCTTCCTGCAAAGTCAGATCGCGGCCGACCAGGATGATATGTTTCAGCGCCGGCAGATCGCGCACCGGAACGCGCGGCAGGAGAGCCGGCGTCGTCACGAGCGCCACCGCGCCGCTGTCCTCAAGCCGGTCGCGGACGGCCGTCTCCATGAACGCTTCGAACAGCGGGCCGACGATGGCGCCGACTTTGATCGCGCCGAGCAGTGAGAAATACAGCTCCGGCGTCCGCGGCATGAATATGAAGACGCGGTCGCCCTTTCCCACGCCGAGTTTGCGCAACACGTTGCCGAATTTGTTGCTCATCCGCTTCAAGTCGGCAAACGTGTACTTTTCCTCGCGCCGGTCGTCGCTGTAAATCAGCGCGATCTTGTCGCGGCGAGGCCCGTCCGCGTGGCGGTCGATCGCCTCGTACGCCGCGTTGACTTTCCCGGTCGTATACCAGGAAAACGTTTTTTCGACCTCCCGCCAGTCGAACGTAGCGCGCGCCTCTTCATAATTCGCCATGTTCGGCGACTGGGCCGTGGGCGGAATCACTTCGCCTTTGAGCTTTTCCACGCTGACTCCTCCTCCCCGTCGTCGAGCGCAAAAACGGAATTGACAAGATAAACGCTTTCACAAACGCCGCAAAAACAGCGACGTGCAGAAGCCGTCCGTTCATATTTCCCCGTTTTTGCCTTTGTGACGGAAATATGACGATCTCATTATAGCATAAACGGCCGACTTTCAACCATCCTGCACGCGTGCTACAATCAAAATGGATTTGCCGGCGCAGGAGGTGGAACCGGTGGAACACGTCAAACGGTATCACGCGGAAACCGTGCAGGTCCGCGGCCGCGACGTCGTGGTCGAAGGCCCGGTTCCCCCGGAACGCCTTCGCCCCCTGCGCATGCACCCGACGCTCGACGCGTTCCGCAGACCCGACGATCAAAAACGCGCGCTCGAGGACATTGCAGCCCTTCCGGAAGGGCGCGTGATTATCGCCCGCGACAGCGACGTCATCGTCGGTTACGTCACGTTCCACTATCCCGACCCGCTCGAGCGTTGGTCGGAAGAGGCGATGGACGACTTGATCGAACTGGGTGCCGTTGAAGTAGCCGACGACTACCGGTCGGCGGGACTGGCCAAGCGCATGATCCGTCTTGCGTTTTACGGCGGACAAATGGACCGGTACATTGTGTTTACGACCGAATACTACTGGCATTGGGATCTGCGCGGAAGCGGCCTGAACGTATGGCAGTATCGCGCGATGATGGAAAAGCTGATGAAATCAGTCGACATGATCTGGTACGCCACGGACGACCCGGAAATTTGCGCCCACCCGGCGAACTGCCTGATGGCCCGCGTCGGCCCGCTCGTGCCCCAGGAATCCGTCGAGCGGTTCGACCGGCTTCGGTTCCGCCATCGCGGCTATATGTTTTGAACAAAGGAGCGGAGATTCCGTGACCCGAGGACGCGCCGTCTACATCGAACATGAGGATGCGTTGCGCTACCGGTTTTCCGACACCCACCCGTTCAATCAGTTTCGCCTCGTGCTGACGCGGGATCTGTTGCGCGCCGCCGGCGCGCTGGAAGACGGCGCCGTCTTCCGGCCGGATCCCGTCGAAGACGAATGGCTGTTGGCTGTCCACACCGCTGAATATGTCGACGCCGTCCGGAAACTGAGCCAGCCGCTTGTTCTTTCCGATGCGTACCGGCTGGCCGACCGGCACGGACTCGGCCCCGGCGACACGCCGTTTTTCCCGGACATGCATGCGGTAACCTCACGCATCGCGGGCGGCTCGGTCGCCGCAGCCGAACTCGTCATGTCCGGTCGTGTCGATCATGCGCTTCATCTCGCCGGCGGGCTTCACCACGCGATGCCGGACCGCGGCTCCGGTTTTTGCGTCTACAACGACGCGGCCGTCGCCATCGCCTACATCCGCCGGCGTTACGGCGCCCGGGTGCTTTACGTCGACACGGACGTACACCACGGCGACGGCGTCCAATTCATCTTTTACGCGGATCCCGACGTGTGCACCCTCTCGATCCACGAATCGGGCCGATATTTATTCCCCGGCACCGGCTTCGTTCACGAGCGCGGAGAAGGAAACGCTTTCGGCACGGCGGTCAACCTTCCGCTCGAACCTTATACCGGCGACGAATCATGGCTGGAAGTGTTCCGCGAAGCAGTCGTGCGGACGGCCCGCGCGTTCCGGCCCGACTGCATCGTCAGCCAGCACGGCTGCGACGCCCACGCGTTCGACCCGCTGGCGCATCTTCTCTGCAGCATGCAGACGTATGCGGAAATCCCGCACATCCTTCACCGGCTGGCGCACGAATACTGCGGCGGACGATGGATCGCCCTCGGGGGCGGCGGCTACGACATCTGGCGCGTCGTGCCGCGCGCCTGGAGTCTGTTGTGGCTGGAAATGACCGACCATCCGCTTGCGGCGGAAATTCGCGGTAAACCGGACGTTGCGCTTCCGGACGAATGGCTGCGTCGATGGGCGGACCGCAGTCCCGTCCGCCTTCCGGCCGCCTGGCTCGATCGGCCGGAAGAGATCCCCGACACGCCGCGAAAGAACGCGATCGCAGACGCCAATCGCCGCACCGCGGACGTCGCCCTGCAGTATATGGCATGATCTTCTAAATTTTGGAGACCATCTCACGGACAAGACGGAACGAATTTTCGGCGGCGACGCCCGTAAACGTCGCGAAATCCACATGAGCGGAGCCGTCCGCTCGGTCGGACATCGAGCGGATGACGACGTAAGGCACGCCGTTCAAATGACATACCTGGGCGGTCGCCGCTCCTTCCATCTCGGTGCACGCCCCGCCGAATTCGTCGCGAAGCGCGCGCACCGTCTCCCGGTCGGCGACGAAACAGTCCCCCGAGAGCACGCGACCGACCACGACGCGGCGCCCCGCCAGCGACCGGCCGGCCTCCAGCGCGAGCTCGACCAGGCGCTTATCGGCGGGAAAGACGGAAACGTCCGCAAACGGAATGACGCCGCGCGGAAACCCGAGCGGCGAGACGTCCATATCGTGGTGCATGCAATCTTCCGAAACGACGATGTCGCCGATGTCGAGGCGCGGATCGAGCGCGCCCGCGACGCCGGTGAACACGACGGCGCCGACGCCGAATCGGTCGATCAACATTTGCGTACAGACGGCGGCGTTCACCTTGCCGACCCCGGAGCGGCAAACGACGACCGGCCGGCCGCACCATCGCCCGCGGTAAAACGTCACTTTCGCTTTCGTCTCCGCGACCGGTTCCTCCAGCTCGCGCAAAAAGCGCTCCACTTCCTCCCGCATCGCGCCGATAATCCCGATCGGCTCGGTCGACAACCGCGCTCACTCCCCCTCCGAAACTCGCCGAACCGTTCATCCGGCCGGCTGCGCCACCGAATGGCGTCGGATCACCTCGTGCGGCAACACGACGCGCGTCTGTTCCACATGTTCCTTGTTCATCAACTTCGTGAGCAACCGCATCGCGACCGCGCCGATGTCGTACATCGGCTGGGCCACGGTCGTCAACTGCGGGCGCACCATCGACGCGATGCGGACGTTGTCGAGACCGACGATCGAAATGTCTTCCGGCACGCGCAGGCCGGCGTCCTGAACGGCATGAATCGCGCCGATCGCCATTTCGTCCGTCGCACAGAACACCGCCGTCGGCCGCGACGGCAATTCGAGAAAATATTTCATCGTTTCCATGCCGGATTCATAACGGTAATTGCCGACCCGCACATATTCTTCCCGGAACGGAATACCGGCTTCCTCCAGAGCCCTCCGGTATCCGCGGAAACGCGCATAGCCGACAAGCGGATCCTGCAGCGTCCCGCTGATCATGCCGATGGCGCGGTGACCGGAATCGACGAGCAGCTTTACCGCGTCGTAAGCGGCCTGCTCGTGATCGATGTCGACCGAAGGCATCTCGTGCCGCTCGTCCATCGTCCCGCAAAGCACGACGGGCACCGTGGCCGTGCGGAACGCCTGCATGTGTTCATCCGTCACGACACCGCCCATGAACAGCAGGCCGTCGACCTGTTTTTCAAGGAGCGTGTTGATCACGCGGATCTCTTTTTCTTTTTTCTTGTCCGCATTGCACAGGATAATGTTGTAATGGTACATGTTGGCGATGTCTTCAATCCCTCTGGCTACCTCCGCAAAAACGGAGTTGGAAATGTCCGGAATGACGACACCGACCGTCGTCGTCCGCTTGCTCGCCAACCCGCGCGCGACGGCGTTCGGTCGATAGCCGAGCCGTTCGATCGCCTCAAACACTTTTTTGCGGGTTTGCGGCTTCACGTTCGGATTGTTGTTGACCACCCGGGAAACGGTGGCCATCGAGACGCCCGCCTCACGAGCCACATCATAGATCGTCACGGTCACGTTCGATCAACCTCGTTCGTTCGTTAATCGCCGGGAAAATCCCCGACAACTTTATCATACAACAGAACCGAAAGAATAACAATGAAAGCCATATCAAACGCGTCGCGTGCCGCAGGCCAACTGGCTTAACCGGCGGCGGATGTCGCCTAGCCAAGCTTCGTCGCCGAGCGAACGGACGAGCAGCAGAAGGTCGAGCAATTCGTCGATCCGCCGTTCCGCCAGATCGTCTAGCGACACGTCGTCGCCTGGTCTTTCAGCCAGACAAACGAGCAGGCGCGCGAATTCGTTATGTTCGTCCATGCGAAGGCGTGCGCGCCGACTTCCGTATCGTTCCTGTCCGCGGATCAGCTCGGCCAACCCGCTTTTGACGCCCGGCGCCAGTTCCGTCCTCGAACAATGCTCGCAACAGAACACGGGGACGTTCTCGATCTCGATCATGCCGCGGTAAATGACCGTGCGCAACCGGATTTCCATCGGGCGCCCGCATGCGCACCGCCGCTTCAATCCGAACCCCCCCATCCCTCTTACCCTTCCCGGGTAATATTCGATTCCGATCGGCGTTTTCCTGCCGGCGAAATCTCGGGACTTGATGGTGCCCACCGCAAACGCTGGTAGAGCGGCGAAGCGGACGTCCGCATCCCGGACGCCGTCTCCGATGACGCTCAAGGTTCAGCGCGCAGCTCCGTACGCGCCGCCTTCGCCGACCTGTTGCGACCAGGCCCATTCCAGAAGCAGCGATCGCACTTGTTCGGATGACACCGCCGCGCAGAGCTTTTCGAACAGAAGTTCGGCACCCTCTCGGCGCGATTCGCGCAATCGGTGTTTGACCGGCAGCAACGAACGCACCGACATGCTTAAGCCCTCGATACCGATCGCGTACCAGATCGGCAGCGCCAGCGGGTCACCGGCCATTTCCCCGCAGACCGAAACGGGAATGCCCGCCTTCTTCGCTCCGTCCGCCGTCAACTTCAAAAGGCGCAGGACGGCGGGATGGTAGGGATCGTACAAATGGGCGATCTGTTCGTTCATCCGGTCGACCGCCAAAACGTACTGAACAAGATCGTTCGTTCCAATACTGAAAAAATCAACCTCTTTCGCTAACAAATCGGCGATCACCGCCGCAGCGGGCAATTCGATCATGACGCCGACGCGCACGTCGGGGTCGAATTCCTCTCCCTCGCGCTCCAGTTCCAGCCGGCATTCGTCGAGCAGCCGATTGGCGCGCCTCACGTCGTCCACCGTGGCGACCATCGGATAAAGAATGCGGATGTCGCCGTAAGCGTTGGCGCGCAAAATCGCTCGAAGCTGCGTTTTGAACAAATCCGTCCGGTCCAGCATGATCCGGATCGCCCGGTAACCGAGCGACGGGTTCTCCTCTTTGGGCAGCGGGAAATAATCCAGCTGCTTGTCCCCGCCGATGTCGAGGGTCCGAATGACGAGCGGCCTGCCCGCCAGCTTTTCGGCGATCAGCCGGTAGACCCGAGTCTGTTCCTCCTCATCGGGAAAATACGACCGATTCATATAAAGAAATTCCGACCGCAACAATCCGACGCCGGAGGCGCCGAACCGGAGCGCATCGTCGAGTTCGCGGAACGAACTGATGTTGGCCTCGATCCGAACGGCATGCCCGTCGCGGGTGACCGACGGCAGCCGAGCAACGGACATCAGCTTGCGGAAATGGTCTTCTTTCGACATTTTCCGCTGCCGGTAACGCTCGATCACGTCAGCGTCCGGACGTACGACGACGACGCCTTCGTCACCGTCGACGACGATCCAGTCGCCGGTCTCTACCGATTCCAGCTGGTCGCTTTCCAGTCCGAATACATACGGAATGTTGAGCGCACGGGCGACGATCGCGACGTGCGAGTGGACGCCGCCAAGTTGTGTGACGATGCCGAGCAGCCGGCCGGTATCGAGATGCGCCAGCTGCGACGGCGTCAGCTCCCGCCCTACCAAAATATAAGGCCGGTCTTTCGGCGGCAACGCTTCGTCGCGGACGCCGAGCAGGGACCGGAGCAGCCGAGTGCCGACGTCCTTGACGTCAAGCGCGCGTTCTTTCATATACTCGTCGTCCAACAGATCGAACATCGCCACAAACTTGTCGACGGCTTCCTTGACCGCGGCCTCCGCCTTTTTGGCGCCGCGGCAAATCAGCTCTTGAATCTCGTTCAAAAAAACCGGGTCTTCCAAAATGGCCAGATGCGCGTCAAAAATCGTCGACTCCGCTTCACCAAGCACCTCGGCCATCTCCCGCCGGATATTCTCCAACTCGCGCCGCGCCGTCTTCACGCCTTCCGACAAGCGCTCCAGCTCATACGCCAAATCCGCAACGTCGATCGGGACGTCGGCCGGTTCCCATTCCCAATGCGGCAATACGAACGCCTTGCCGATTGCGATACCGGGAGAAGCGGCAATCCCTTTCATCATCGTCATTCCCCTCCTTCGCAATCGGATTCCTTCAGCGCAACCGACATGACCGACGCTTGCCCTTTCCTAACCGTCCGAAACGGCGCGAACCGCCATGACCGAACCGCTTCGGGGTTGGTGACCACCATCGGAATCGCCGGCGACTTGGCCAGTTTTTTAAGCCGGGCCAAATCGAATCTCATCAACGTCTGCCCCGGCGTCACCTCCTGGCCGGTCTCGACGACAACCTGGAACGTGCGTTCGCCGACCGTCGCCGAATCGATACCGACGTGAAGCAGAACATCGAGCCCTTCAGGCGTTTTGAGGCCGAGCGCATGACCCGTCGGATGAATGTGCGCCACTTTTGCCCGTACGGGTGCGACGAGCTCGCCGCGTTCCGGCAAAAAAGCGACGCCTTTGCCGACTATGCCGCGCGAAAAAATCGGGTCGGGCACCTCCTCGAGCCGCATCATCCTCCCTTGAACGGGAGCATGAAAATGAACCTCGCGCGAATCTTTGCGCATCGCCTTGACGATCTCTTCCCGGATCAACTCCGAAAACGTGCCGAACACCACCTGCACGTTGCCGCCCCCGAGCCGGATGACTCCGGCCGCACCGAGTTGGCGGAGCGCTCCGACATCAACCCGTCGGTCGTTGACGAGCGTCAAACGCAAACGTGTAATACACGCCTCGATTTTCAAGATATTTTCCTTTCCACCCAATGCTTGTAAAATCAGCGGCGCTCGATACGGAATGTCGCCCGCCCATTCGCCAAGCGAAGACCCTTCTTCTCGACCGGGCGTCGGTAAACGGAATCGACGGATCGCCCAGCGGAACAACGCATAATAGACGACACCGTAAACCGCTCCGATCGGCAAGAGCATCCAGGCGTTCTCCGACGCCAGATGATAATTGACGATGAAATCGATCGCGCCGGCCGAAAACGAAAACCCGTGCCGGATGGCCAGCTCGTACGCGATCCACATCGAAACGCCCGACAAGAGCGCGTGCACGACGAAAAGATACGGAGCCGCGAACAAAAACGCAAACTCGATCGGTTCCGTCACCCCGGTAAGAAACGACGTCAAAGCGGCGGACAGAAACGTCGCCCGCACTTTCGGTTTCAAATCTTCCCGCGCTTCCTGAATGATGGCGAACGCCACGGCCGGAAGCGCGAACATCATGACGGGATAAAGGCCGGCCATGAATGCACCGGCGGTTTCGTCGCCGGCGAAAAACCTCGGCAAGTCGCCGAGCACGACCCTGCCGTCCGGTGTTTTGTAATGTCCGACCTGAAACCAGACAAAGTTGTTCAAAATGTAATGCAATCCGAACGGCACGAGCAGCCGGTACGCCACGCCGTATAGAAATGCGCCGAAACCGCCGAGTCCGATCACCCAGTCGCCGGTGCGGTAAAGCGCCTCCTGCAAGAAACGACCGCACCAGACCATCACATATGACGTCGCCATCGCCGCCGACATCATAAAAAGCAGCACAAACCGCGGCCCGCCGAAAAACTGGATCGCCTCCGGCAAGCGGATATCGTGGAAACGCGAATGCGATACCGCCGTCAACACGCCGATCAGGATGCCTTCCGACACGCCGAGCTCGAACTCCGCGCCCAAATAGTGGCGGGTCATCTGTTCATAGACGAGAAACCCGAGCAGCGCGGCCAGCCCCGCATGACCGGAATTGCCCGTCAGGCCGAGCGCCACGCCGACCGCAAACGTCAGCGGCAAATATTGCAAAAGCGTATGCCCCGCCAGTTCAAGCGCCCCGCCGAACATTGCGGCCGGCGTCGCCGACGTCAGCACCCCGCCCAACCACAACAAGATCGCCGCGACGGGAATCGTGATGGTCGGCATCATGAGCGCGCGTCCGAACTGTTGCAATAGCCCCATCGGAAGACCGACCTCAATTCTTTGCGTAGCGACGGACCGCCTGAACGAGCAATCTCGCCGCCTGTGCGGGATCGGGTTGATCGGCGATCGCCGACACGACGGCCACACCGTCGGCCCCCGCGATCATGACGGCCGCGGCGTTCGCCGCGTGAATACCGCCGATGCCGACGATCGGAACGTCCGTCGATGCTTTCAGCTCGCGTATAAGCAACGTTCCGATCGGCGCTCCGGCATCCGGCTTCGTCGACGTCGCGTATACCGGCCCGACGCTCAAATAATCGGGTTTCTGCGCCAGCGCCGACCGGACTTCGTCCCAGTTGCCGGCCGAAACGCCGATCACTTTACCCGGCCCGAGCAAGCGCCGCGCTTCCAGACACGGGACGTCGTCCTGGCCGAGATGCACGCCGTCGGCTTCGAGCAGCATCGCGACATCAACGCGGTCGTTGACGAGAAACGGAACGCCGCGCTTTCGGCAAAGCGCGCGAAGTCGACGGCCGAGCGCAAGCTGTTCGGGGATCGGCATTTTTTTTTCGCGAAACTGAAAACAGGTCACGCCGCCCTCGAGAGCCGCCTCCAAAACTTCTTCCGCTCTTTTTCCTTTTGATTCCATCTCACCCATAATCAAATAAACCCGCAACCAATCGCGCAACGAGCCGGACATGCTCTCACCCCTTCGCCGGCCCCAACAACACCGAGTCCGCCACTTTGATGCACATATCCATCACGACGAACAGGCCGGCGCGTTGCGCCAGGAGCGCCGCTTCCTCGTTGACGACGCCCTCCTGCAGCCAGAGCGCCTTCGCGCCGATGTTCACCGCTTCCTCCGCGATCGGCAAAACGTGCTCCGGCCGGCGGAACACGTTGACGATATCGATCGGCTCGGGAACAGCGGATAAATTCGGATACGCCTTTTCGCCGAGTACGGATTCAACGTTCGGATTGACCGGAATGATGCGGTATCCTCGCGCCTTCATCGCCGCGGCGACCTGGTACGACGGTCTGTCCGGGTCCGGCGACAGGCCGACGACGGCGACGGTGCGCGAACGCCTGAGCAACTCGCGAATTTCGTCCGTAGACGGATTTTGAAACGCCATCGCTATCCGCTTCCTTTCGTTCAATCTTCCATCAATTCCACCGCCGCGCCGAGCGCACGCAAATGGTCGAAAAATTCCGGATACGATTTCGCCACGTACTGCGCATCGCGGATGACGAGGCCGTTTTTCGACCGAAGGCCGACGACGGACAGCGCCATAATGACGCGATGGTCGTAATGGGCGTCGATCTCGGCGCCACCCTCGACGCCTTTCGGCCGGCCGTGAATGATGATCTCGTCGCGGCGTTCCTCGACGTCGGCCCCCGCTTTCCGCAGTTCCGCCAAAAAATCGGTAATGCGATCGCACTCTTTATATCGAAGGTTTTCCACATTGTAAAAGCGCGTCGTCCCATCCGCAAACACGGCTGCCGCCGCGAGCGCCAGTACGGCGTCGGTAAACGCGTCTCCGTCGAACTCGCCGCCTTTCAGGTTCCCTGTACCCCGCACGCGGACGACGTCTCCTTCGTGCTCGATTGCGACACCCATCTTCCGCAACACATCGACCGCCGCGCGTTCGCCCTGGCGGCTCGTCGCCGGCAATCCGCGGATGGTGACGTCCGACCGCGTCACCGCGGCTGCGGCCATGATCGCCGCGGAGCCGGGATAATCGCCCTGCACCTCGTAAACGCCCGGACGGTACATCTGACGCCCCGGCACGCGATAGAACAACAGGTCGCCGGAAGCTTCGATGCGGACGCCGGCTTGTCCGATCACTTCCAGCGTCTGCGGCACGACGACCTTCGACTTCAGCCCGCCGGTGACGACGATTTCGCTGTCTTCTTCCAAAAGCGGCGTGACAAACAACAGCGCGCTCAAATACTGCGAGCTGACCGCTCCCGACACTTCGATCCGCCCGCCTTTCGGCCGTCCGCCGAACACGGTGATCGGCAACCTACCGTCGCGATGTTCAACGCGCACGCCCATTCTCTCAAGCGCCCGAATCAAATCGAGATGCGGCCGCTTCCCAAGCGACTCCGGATAAGCGTTGACGAACGTCACCTCCGGCAAAAACGCCGCCACCGCCATCAAAAAGCGCAGCACCGCCCCTGCGTTGCCGGCGTTCAGCTCGCGCACCGGCCGTGGATTGCGCCCGAACCCGCGGACGACGAGCCGTTCGCCTTCTTCCCGCAAGTCGGCGCCGAGTTCGCGCAGACATCTGCGCATCGCCTCGCCGTCTTCGCTCCGGGCCGGCCGGATGAGGACGCTTTCGCCTTCGGCCAGCGCCGCGGCCAGAAGATAGCGCGTCGTATAATTTTTCGACGGCAACGCCCGAATGTCGCCGGCAAGCTCGGGCGTCGGCCGGATGATCGCCTTCATGGACGGTTTTCCCCTTTTCTCGACCAAAAGACTTCCAAGATTTTTCTTGCCACCTGCTCCGGAGAAAGATGCGACGTATCCACGCGTAAATCGGCAAAATCGTAAGCGTGACGGCGCTCTTCCAGAAGCCGAAAGACGCGTTCGCGCACGTCGCCGGACAGAAGCGGCCTACCGGCGCCGCGGCCGAGCCGCGCCGTCAAGACTTCAGGATCGGCGACGAGCGCGACGACGAACCCTGCGCCCGTCATCGCTCTGCGATTCGCCTCGGACAAGACCGCTCCGCCGCCGGTGGCGACGACGGCCGGTTCGCCCGCCAACGCGCGCACCAACGCCTCCGATTCCCTGCGGCGAAACTCCGCTTCCCCGTAACGCTCGAAAATGTCGGAGACCGACATCCCTGCGGTTTCCTCGACAAGCCGATCGGTATCGACGAACGGCCGCCCGAGCCGCGAAGCCAGAAGCGCGCCGACCGTACTTTTGCCCGTTCCCATAAAGCCGACGAGAACGATGTGTTCGCCCGACATCGCTGGCGTTCCTCCGCTTCCGTCACGATTCGATCATAGCACACCGCCGAGCGCGACGGCAAACCCGCATAGTGGGCGCCCGCAAACGCTAAGATGATGATAGAAAAACGAATTCGGGAGGTGATCCCGTGACCCCGGAACGCAAACTCGCCGAACTGCTCAATCCCGGACGGCGGCTCGCCCGGGAAGACGTCGTCTGGATGCTCGAATACGTCAAACAAAAATCGGCCGAGAAAGACTCGGCGTTCGCCCGTCTTCCCCAGCCGACATTGCTGGAATTTTTCCACCGGTTCGCCGACGCGGCGATGGCGCTCATCCGACTCCATCCGGCGACCGCCGAATCGTGCGCGGAACAGTTCCGCGAGGCGCTCCGCAACATCGCCCTGCGGGATGGCCGTTAGCGCCGGACACCATCAAGACGTCCAGTGAAAATGGAATACGCCCGGCCGGTCGACGCGCTCGAACGTGTGGGCGCCGAAATAATCGCGCTGCGCCTGAAGCAGATTGGCCGGCAGGCGCTCTGCGCGGTAGCTGTCGTAATACGCCAGAGCCGACGCAAAAGCGGGAACCGGAATGCCGGAAGACACGGCCGTCGCGACGACTTCCCGCCACGCCTCCTGATAGTCCGCCAGCTTGCCGGCGAAATAGTCGTCGAGCAGCAGGTTGCGCAGCTTAGCATCGCGGTCGTACGCGTCCTTGATGTTCTGCAGAAAGCGCGCGCGGATGATGCAGCCGCCGCGGAAAATCATCGCGATCGAACCGCAGTCGAGATTCCATCCGTAATGCTCCGACGCCACGCGCAGCTGCGCGAACCCCTGAGCGTACGAACAGATCTTGCTCGCGTACAGCGCGCGGCGGACAGCTTCGACGAAAGCGGCGCGATCGCCGGCGGGAGGCTTCGGCTTCGGCCCGTGCAACTTCCGCGACGCGGCGAGGCGTTCGTCTTTCATCGCCGACAAAAACCGCGCGAATACCGCCTCGGTGATCATCGTCAGCGGCACGCCGAGATCAAGCGCGCTCTGGCTCGTCCATTTGCCGGTTCCTTTCTGGCCGGCCTTGTCGAGAATGACGTCGACCATCGGCCGTCCGGTGTCGGGATCCTTTTTCGTGAAAATGTCGGCGGTGATCTGGATCAAGTAACTGTCGAGCTCGCCGCGGTTCCATTCGGCGAAAATGCGATGCAGCTCCGCCGCGTCCGCGCCGGCGATCTCGCGCAAAAGATGATACGCCTCGCAGATCAGCTGCATGTCGCCGTATTCGATGCCGTTGTGGACCATTTTGACGTAATGGCCCGCGCCGTCCGGCCCGATGTACGCGCAGCAGGGATCGTCGCCGACTTTCGCCGCGATCGCCTCCAAGAGCGGCGCGACGGCTTCGTACGCGTCTTTCGGACCGCCGGGCATGATCGCCGGTCCGCGCAACGCACCTTCTTCCCCGCCGGAAATGCCCGCGCCGATAAACCGAATCCCTCGCGCGGCCAATTCCCGCCCACGCCGGCGCGTATCCTCGAAAAAGGCGTTGCCGCCGTCGATCAGAATATCTCCTTCCTCCAGATGAGGAAGTAGCTGTTGAATCGTCTCGTCCGTCGGTGCGCCGGCCATGACCATCAACAAGATTTTGCGCGGCCTTTCCAGCGAAGCGACGAACTCCTCCGGCGTGTACGCCGGCACGAGCCGTTTGCCGGGGTGCTCGGCGATCATTTCATCCGTTCTGCCGCGCGAGCGGTTGTACACCGCCACCGTAAACCCGCGGCTTTCCAGATTAAGCGCCAAGTTTTTCCCCATGACGGCCAGGCCGACGACGCCGATCTCTGCTTTCGCCATGACGATCCCGTCCTTTGTGCCGAAACGTTCAGATGGTCATCGCGCCGAAACCGCCGTCGACGCGGATCAGCGCTCCCGTCACGAAGCCGGACGCGCGCTCCGACGCCAAAAACACCGCAACGCCCTGCAGTTCGTGCGGCTCGCCGAACCGGTTCATCGGCGTATGTCGCATAATCGCCTCCACGCGGTCCGGGGACAAAATTTTCCGGTTTTGCTCCGCCGGGAAAAAGCCCGGAATGATCGCATTGACGCGCACGCGGTACGGCGCGAACTCCCGCGCGAGAAATTTCGTCACGTTGTTGACCGCGGCTTTCGAAGCGCTGTACGTGAACACGCGGGAAAGCGGCGGATCGGACGAAACGGACGAAATGTTGATGATGCTGCCGCCTTGCCCCTGCTCGATCATCCGTTTTCCGAAAATCTGACAAGCCAAGACGACGCTTTTCAGGTTGACGTCCATAATCGCGTCCCATTCTTCCATCGTCAGTTCGAAAAACGGCGTGGCGCTGTTTTTCCCCGGGCAGTTCATCAGTACGTCGACGCGGCCGGTCCATGAGAGCACCTCGTCCAGCACGCGGCGCAAATCGTCCGCCTTCGTCGCGTCCGCGAAAAAAGCGCGCGCGCGGGCGCCGGTTTCCCCGACGCGACGCACTGCGTCTTCGGTCGTCTGCGGATTACGGCCGACGATCGCGACGTCGGCCCCGTAAGCGCCCAGGGCGACGGCCATTGCGCTGCCCAACGTGCTGTTGCCGCCGATGACGACGGCGGTCTTTCCGGACAAGTCGAACAGATCGAGTTTCAACCGGTCGTCCCCCCCGCGCCGTTTCCGGCGTCGGCGTCCGCGGCGCGAAACGGCACCAGCGCCGGAAACATCCCCTTCAATTGATGGTACACGTCCAGATAGACGGACGTCAACTGTTCATATAACCGATGGATGCGCGCGTCGGGTTCGTGCCGGACGACCGGCTGCGCCCAACCGTCCAGCTCGTCGAACGACGCGGCGAGCCCCAGGGCGACGAACGCCAGTTTCGCCGCCCCCACTGCGGACCCTTCGACCGTGTCGGGCACGGTCACCGGGACGCCGAGCGCGTCGGCCAACATTTGCCGCCAAAGCGGCGAACGCGCGAATCCGCCGGTCGCCCGTGCCTCATGCGGCGGTCCGGCCAGTTCAGCGAGCGCGCCGGCGACGGATCGCACGGCGAACACGACGCCTTCCATTACCGCGCGCAACACGTGCGGCAGGCCGTGGCGGATGTCGAGCCCGAACAGAACGCCGCGCGCGTCGGCGTCCCAGACCGGCGCCCGTTCCCCCGTCAAAAACGGCAAAAACAAAAGCCCGCCCGCCCCCGGCGGCGCCTGCGCGGCGACGTCCGTCATCCGTTCGTATGGATCGACGCCGTCGCACTCCGCTTCCCGCGTTGCGGCGAACGCCAAGCAATCGCGCGCCCATCGAAGCGCCACGCCGCCGTTGTTGATCGGGCCGCCGACGACCCACATGCCGGGCACAAGGGCGTAACAAAACAGCCGCCCCTTCGGATCGGTGACCGGTTCTCCGGCGACGCCGCGGACGGCCCCGCTCGTGCCGATCGTCACCGCAACGACGCCGGGCCGGACCGCCCCGACGCCGAGGTTCGCCAGCGTCCCGTCGGACGCACCGACGACGGCGGGAACGTCTGGCGAAAGCCCCATCGCCCGAGCGTATTCCGGATCAAGTCCTTCCAGTACGGCCGTCGCCGGCACCGGTTCCGGCAGCCGAGCCCGCTCGACGCCCGCAAGACGCAGGGCCATACCGTCCCAGTCGAGCCTGCGCAGCTCGAACAACCCGGTGGCGCTCGCCAGCGAATGATCGACGACCCAGCGCCCGTACAGACGGAAAAGCGCATACTCCTTAACGCCGGCGAACATGGACGCCCTTTCGACGACGTCCGGCCGACGATCGCGCAACCACATCAGCTTCGCAAGCGGCGACATCGGATGAATCGGTGTGCCGGTGCGCGTATACAGCGCCGCACCTTCCGGCCGATCGCGCAACATCGCGGCGTACGGCGCCGCTCGGGTATCCGCCCACGTGATGCAGGGCGTCAGCGGCCGTCCGTCGCCGTCGAACGCAATAAGACCGTGCATCGCCGAACTGAACGACAATGCTGCGACGTCGCTCGCGGCCGCTCCGGCCGATTCGACGGCCCCGCGGACGGCGCGGACGATCGCTTCGAGCAGTTCATCGGGGTTTTGTTCCGCGGCGCCGGGTTCCGGCGTATGAAGCGGATATTCGACCGACGCACGCGACAACACGCGGCCGTCGCGCCGCACGACGAGCGCCTTCGTCGCCGTCGTGCCGACGTCGACGGCGACGACGGTTTCTTTTCCGTTCATTTCGGCAAGTTCCCCTCTTCGTCGAACACCCACTCGTACGGTTCGCTCAAGACCTCCACGTCGGGATGACGCCGGGCTTCGTCGAGCAGGTTGACCGAAATTTCGATTTCGCCCAGATGCAGCGTATCGCGGATGCGGACGAGGCGGCATTTCGTATAGTCGAGAATGTTGCACGTCTTGATGGCGGCCTGGATCGCCATTTTGTCGTTGTCCAAATAGGTGGAAATCTTGGTCGGCGCGCAAACGGTCGATGTCAGACCGTTGGCGAACGTCGCCGCCTTGTCCATTTTTTCCACGAGCCTGCGCGTCGTGAAATCCGCCGTGCCGACGCCGTTGGCGTTGCCGCGCGTCTCCTCAGTCAGGTCGAGCACGACCATCTTCGTCACCTGCGGGCCGCCGGACGCGTAAGGCGTCGGATACCGCCCGGTCACGTTCGGGTCCATGCCGTCGCCGCTGATGTTTTTGCCGATGTAGTCGATGACGAGCACGTCGATCGGATCGAACAAGAGCTTCGGCAGCCGGCGCCGCGCCTCTTTCAACAGCTCCGGTTCGCGTTCCTCGAACTGTTCGGCCGGAACCGCCTCGACGATGCATGTTTCGTCGTACGCGTTCTCGACGACGGCGACGCCGAACCGGATCGGTAGCCGGGCCATCATGGCGCGCGACATGTTCAGGATGTTCTCCGCCATGTACTTGAAGCCGAGCCGATGCGTCGCCTCCGCGCCCTTCTGCTTGCCGAGCCCGATCGCGACCATCTTGAGCAGGCCGCTTTCGACGGGGCCGCGAAACGCGGTATGCGGCTTGACGCGATTGATGACGACGATGGCGTCGGCCTCGGAGGCAAACTTGTCGACGTAGACGGGCAGCCCGTTGTCGAGCTCGGCCAGCTTCACGACCTCCATCGACGAGCGGATCGGCGCCCCGACCGTCTCTTCGGTAATGCCGAGATGCGCAAGGACTTCCGCTTGGCCTTCCGCTGTCGCACCGCCGTGGCTGCCCATCGCCGGCACGATGAACGGTCGCCCGCCGGCCTGCTTAATCGCGTCGACTGTCACCTTCGTCAACAGGGCGATATTGGCGATGCCCCGGCTGCCGACGGCAATCGCGACGGAATCGCCCGGCCGAATCCGGTCGACCGTGCCCGGTTTTTTCAACTCCTCGGCCAGCGCCCGCGCGGGATCGTCCAGCCGCGATCCGTCGAATCGCTGGCGGACGCGCACCATTTTCGGAATCGGAATGTCTTTGAGCAACTCGTATAAAATGTCGCCCATGCGGCACCACCTTATTTTCCCAGAAGCTCAAGATGTCTCCCGATATGCGCCGCAAGCGCCGCGTCGTATTCGTCCTCGCGCTCGATCAGCGTCCGGAAGAACTCGTCCTTAAACATCGGCCGGCCGGATTCGTCCCGGGCGCGCAACAGCAACCCGTAAGTAATATGCATCATCTGCCGGGCGTTTTTGTCGTCGAGATACGCCGGCAAGTCCTCGTCCGGCGTTTCGTCGAGCGGACGGATCGCGGCGAAATCCGCCGTCACGTGATAATATTTCAGCGCCTCGCCGACATGCCGCCGCGCGTACTCGTGCATGCGCCGGTACAAGTCGGGGCGGACGCGCGCGACGACGCGGACGGCTTCCAACCAGTTCGTGCCCGCCGTTTTCAGGTGGAAACGGCCGCGCGTATGCCGGGCGATCAGCGGAAAGACGGAGAACTTGTCGCTGCCGGAGTGAATGCTCAACTTGTAGCCGAAATGGTCGGCGATCGCCGCGTGCACTCGAAGTTCCCGCTCGAACCGGTCGACATCCCCGATATAGTCGATGCCTTTCTGAAATTCGCCGCAAAACCGCGGCGCCATGCTCGTCAGCCGTACCTTGCGCTCGTACAGCTCGTTCGCGACGAAAAAGTGCGCCTCCGGCGTCGTCGGCGTCAACGTCTCGTCGATCGAAATTTCAAAATCGATCGGCCGCCCAGCGTTCTCGACGTGACGGCGGTAAACTTGTGCCATGAAATCGACGGCGCGTGCGTAAATGAGGACCGTCCTGACGAATGATCGTCGGTCAAACCGCAAAACGTGCCCGCCGACCGAAAACGACCGGTCGAGATAGCGCTGCTCCAGTTCCCGGCGGACGTCCTCCGGTATCTCCGCGTATTTCGACTCGACAACTGCATCGTCCGCATGTTCAACCGTATGATCGATTTTTTCGGAACAATCCAGCGTCAACATCGAAAAACCGCAGTCGAGCGCCTCGCGGATATCCGCGTCGGTCTTCAGATGGTCGCCGTCGGCGCCGAAGCCGTCGCGGTAGCCTTCCTGAAACGCCGCGAACGAGGCCGCGTCCAACACGTCGCGGAACGTTCTGCCGGTCAGCGTCAGCTCGCGCACGCTTTGCTGCGCCAAAATCGGCCGGACGTCGCGGCCGCGGACGATGCGGATATGGCCGGGCGAGGCAAGCCCCAGCCGGTCGCCAAGCCCGATCGTCGCCGTTTCCGCCCCGAATGCGCGCGGCACGGTATAACCAAACCAATGGTTGAGCACCTGGCGATTTTCATGGGAAAGAGGACAAACTTTCCCATCGACGCGCCGCTGTCCCCGCAACTCGTCGAACAGCGCCCCCGCTCCGGCCGCAAGCAAATACTTCTCCGTTCCGTCGCGAACCATCACCAACCGCGCGCCGCCGTTTTCCGCGTACGATTGCGGATAAACCCGAACATCCGCGGAAGATACGGGAACACGGCCTGCTGCCAATGCGGCCAGTATCGCGTCCCATTTGTCCACCATCGGTTCAATCCTCCCCGATTTCATGATTCTGAAAGCGGCCGCGCGGGCGGCGGACATACCGACTCACGCACCACCAATTCGGCGTCGACGACTACGGCGCGGGCTTCTTCCGATCGTCGCCCGTTGACGAGGCGCATCAACAGCTCCGCCCCTTCCCGGCTGATCCGCTCGATCGGCCGCCGCACCGTCGTCAGCGCCGGGGTCAGATAGGCGGCGATCGCCGCGTCGTCGAAACCGGCGACGGACAGATCGCGCGGCACTTCCAGTCCCGCCTCACGGATCGCCTTCAGCGCGCCGACCGCCATTTCGTCGTTGAAACAGAACACCGCCGTCGGACGAGGCCGAAGTTCAAGCAGCCTTTTCATCGCGGCATACCCGCTTTCGATGTCGTAGCTGCCGGGCTGCCGGTACTCCTCCGGCGGTTCGGACAATCCCCTCCGTCGGAAGGCCTCCAGAAAACCTTCCCGCCTTTCCTCCGTCGACTTGAATCCGGGCTTTCCCTCGATCGCCGCAATCCGGACGTGCCCGCAGCCGATGAGATAATCCGTCAGCCGGCGGACGCCGCCGCGGTCGTCGGACGAAATACTCGCAACGCCGGGAACGCTCGTCTTGCGGTTGAGCACGACAACTGGAATTCCCGCGTCGTGCGCCGAACGGACGAAATCGTCGTCTTCCTCGCTCTGGCTCATCACCAGCAGTCCGTCAAACCGTTTGCGCGACAGAGGAAAAACACTGCCGCGGCAATCGTCGATCCCGCGGACGACTAGGTTGTACGGATCGGCGACGACGCTGCCCGCTCCGCGCACGGCGTCGTGCAGAAACGTCGACGTCGTACCGACGCGAATGGTCGAGAAAAACAGGCCGATGTTGTACGACCGGTCAAGCACAAGACTTTTGGCGCTGATGTTGGGCGAATAGCCGAGCGATTCCGCGATCGCCCGGATGCGCGCCTTCGTCTCCGGCCGAATCAGCGGACTGTCGTTGAGCGCCCGCGACACGGTCGTATGCGATACATTGGCTGCCCTGGCGATATGCTTGATCGTGACGCTCACGGACCGTCTCCCCTTTATCCCCATCATATCACATCTTGCACACGTGAACAAACCGAAACAAACAAAACGCCCCGCTTTTCTCGGGGCGGATCGCGTCGCGGCCTGACGGTCGGCAACAGGGCTTCGGACGTCCGCACGGCCGGCGGCAGTCACGGGCCTCATACTTCCAGTCGGAGCATCTCGAGGCGAAGCTCGTTCAGACGCTCCGTACTCCGGCGGATTTGGTCGTCGTCCCCGCTCTGCAAAGCGTCGTAGAGCGTCGCCAGTTCGTAGTCGAGCTCCAACCGCAAGACGGGGATGCGTTCTTCCGCACGCCGGTTTCTGAAGGCCCGCAGCATGTCTTCATAAGTGACGACGGGGTGTTTGGAATACACGGTCTTTCGATCCGATCCGACGATTTCCACCGTGCGGACGATTTCACCGAACATGATGTTTTCGATTCGAACGCGTCGGTCCTCAAACCGTCTGACGATCGCATGGCCGCGGGTATCGTTGATCATTTTCTCCATCCATTCCGACAGTTTGCCGTCGCGGAACGAGTAATCCCCCATCATCTTAAACCGTTCGCCCGTTCGCTCGAATTTCATTTTGACGAGCTTCCGTCCCAGACGAATCGAAACAATCAGCTGCGCGTCCCCCTCGTGCCAGAACAGCGAATACCCTTCCCGGACCAACCATCTCAGCATCTCGTGGATCTGGCGGCGGTCGAAACAAAGCTCCAAATTCCGGTATTCTACTTCGTATCCTTCGTCCACCGCGCTCCCTCCCCATCCGGCGGGCGATCATGCGGAAACGCCTTATTATTTTTATCTTATTACCGATCGGCTGAAGAAGCAACCGCGTTCCGGGACCCTTGTCGTCGTTCTGTGATATTGTCAGGGTGTAATCGTTCCGAGAAAATGTCAGTATGGACAAGGAGAGAATCACCTTGACGAAGAACGAACTGAAACGCGTGATGGTCATCGAAAAATGGATCGACGGCCACCTCACGGAACAGGATGTCGCGCGCACGCTCGGCCTCAGCGTCCGGCAAGCGTATCGGCTTAAGGCCAAGTATCGTCTCGGAGGTGCTCAAGCTATCGCTCATGGGAATCGGGGCCGAAAGCCCGTTCATACCTTGGCCGATTCGCTCCAACAACGCGTGCAGCTCTTGTACCGGGATCGCTACTTCGGCAGGATGGACAAGTATGGCTGTGGCATCAGGGCGGGCTTGGCCTTGTGTGGAGACACCGGCCACCCCGACCCCGGCGCCCACAACGGCCCAACCCGAAGCGGCGCCGGCGTCCCCGCGCAAACCCGCCGCCGACCATCCCTGGAGAAAACCCTTCTCCAGCAAGCCGTTACAGCGTAGCACGGCATCCGGCTCGTTCACAAAAGGCGGCCGTTTCGTCAACTCTCATCCCTGACATGTTCACGGAACAGTTCACCTGACATATTCACAGACGCTTGACATCCCCCGAGTCGAATCAGGGATGGTCTCGGCCCTCGAAACAAATCTGATGTCGAAACAGTATTAGCAAAGAGTTAATTATGATTTACAGAGCAATTTAGAAAGAATAATAAATAACCTATAAATGATATTAAAATTTAAAATTTAAAAATAATACAAGTAGTAGAACGTTGAAAATAAATAGGACGATATAATAATGATAATTTTTTAACCTCTTTTAAAAAAGCGAAAATATCTTAAAAAATCTAATAAATATTTTTTAATCATTATTCTTTCTCCATCCTTTTATAAATTAAAAAAACAGCCGAAGTGCTTCCTGCACGCTTCCAGCGTTTCGATCAGGGTCACGCCTTCGTGAAAACCGTCCCATGACAGGCGTTCCCAAAAGGCATAGCTCTTGATCATGCTGACGGATACCTTTGCGCCGAACTCCACGGGGGCACTCGCTTTCCCGCGCACCATCGGGCGAAGATGCGGTTGGCTGATGCTGACGATGCGATCCTCGATCCGATGCGTTCGGCGCTCATACATGGCTCGCTGTTGCCGATACAGCTCCTGAATGACCAGCAAGTCCCAATCCTGTTTCCGGCTCAAAAGCGAAAGCGGTTGCCGTTGGGCTAACTCGGCTATGATCCGAAGGTTGCGGGCCATAAACCGCAGTTGTTGGCCGATCGCCGAACGGATCGTTTTGCCGCTTGCACGACGTTGTTGAGCCACGGCCAGGAACGCTTGGCGCGCCTTCTGCCGATATGCCCGCGGTTTGCGAACCTGACCGGCATCAGAGCATGTAACGTGTCCAGGATGTTCTCCAGTTTCTCACGCGCTTCGTTCAGCAAATTCAAGTTCGTGGGGTACGCCACATCTGCCGGCGCACAGGTGGCATCCAGAAGCAACACCCCCTGATTCGGATCGTCTTCGGACACCGAGCGGCGTTCGAGCGTGACGCCCGGCACTTTGTGGTAGCCGGCATAGCCGTCGACGTGCAGGTAGCCCGTAAAGCCGGAAAGAAACTTTCGCGCGTGGTCCCCGTTTCGCGTCGGCTGGTACTCGTAGAGCACGATCGGCGGACCCGTTCGCCCGGTCCGATACAGCCACAGGTACGAGGGCGTCTCGGCCGCCTTGTCGGGCTCGCGCAACACCTGCAGCGTCGTCTCGTCCGCATGCAGGATGTCCTGCTTCCGCAAATGTTCGCGCATGCGGTCGTAGAGCAGCGCCAACCACTCGGCGCCGCGGATCATCCAGTTGGCCAACGTCTGTCGGGAAATCGTCAGGCCCAGACGGGCGAACTGCTGCTCTTGCCGGTACAGCGGCTGGCTATCGACGTATTTTTGCGTCATGACATACGCCAGGCTCGACGGCGACGCCAGACTGCCCGGGCACACCGGTTTAGGCATCGGTGCGGTCACGATCGGCGTGCGGATCTCCTCGCGCTCACGAGCGGCGGCAGGCATACACCTTGCGCACGTGCCGCACGACTTTGACCTGCGGTGGGATGATCGCGAGTTCGTTTCGCGTTTCGGTGCTCATCTCATGAAGCGCACCACCGCAGCACGAGCAGACCCGCTCGCCTTCGCCCAGCTCGTACGTCACCGTCTCGATCGGCAGCTCATCCAGCTGGGGTTCGCGCTTGCCGGAGCGTTTGCGGCGTTCGTACGTGATCCTCTCCATCGGCGGCTCTTCGCCTTGGGGGGTGGCGAGCACTTCCGCTTCGTTGAACAGATCGAACGCCGGCTGCTCCGGAGGTGACTTTTCGCTGGAGGCGCCGAAACGTTTCTGTTGCGCCAGGCGGAACTGTTCTTCGTACCACTTCAGTTTGGCCGACAGTTCCGCGATTTGGTGCTCCAGCTTCGCGATATGGGCCTGATCATCTTCGATGGTCAGGAGTTGCGCTTGAGTATTCATACCTGAAAGATTCGACGAATCGGTCCTCTCTACCTGCTGCTAAAGATGGCGAAATCGTGAACATTTGCGTCAGATCACCGTTTGGGCGACAACTTGTGGATGGGTCCGTCGCTGGCTCAGCTCCAGTCCGTCCAGCAGCCAGCGGAGCTGACGGGCCGAGATGGCGAGCGTTCCTGCGCGATCCGAAGGCTAGGCGAACGTGCCGCGTTCCAGCCGGCGATAGAGCAACCAGAACCCGCTCTCGTTCCCAGTAGAGGATCTTCAGTTTGTTGCGCTGGCGGTTGCAAAACACGAACAGCGCCGGCGAGAACGGGTCCAGGCGGAAGCTTTCCTGCACAAGCGCGGCCAGCGCATCGATGGACTTGCGCAGGTCGGTCCGCAGGCCAAATAGACGCGGGGCCAGGTGCTTAAGGCGAGCATGGCGTCTCCTCCAGAACACGCACGACGACTTTGAGCAGCTGGGGATCAAAGCCGGGCTTGAGGTCAATTTGGACGGATCCGACCCGGACGGTCAGCGTGGGCGACGGTTCCGTCACGGTCAATGGGAGGAAGCGAGGACCGGCCGCTGCGGGGGGAGGGTTGTGGAGTTGACGGCGATAGAGCCAGTCTTTCAGCTGGTCGACGCGGATTTGATGACGGGCGCACCAGGCGGCCATGGTCAGGCCGATGGCGTGATAGTCGGCGATGCGGGCGGCCCACAGTTGGCGCAGTTGTTCGCGGTCCTTTCGGGAATCGTTCATGGCAGGCAACCTCCTTGGCTTGATCAGGTTGCCTTTAGCATCGCATGAACGTCGTCCCTTGAAAAGGTGGGGCGTATTTGACGCTTACGTAAGAAAAAGTCATCAAGAAGCAGAAGTTGATGTTCGAGATGAGAGACGTACTGGTACATCGGTGTCAACTCCAAGTGCAAGGTTTTTGAGGGAAAACGAATGATTTCCTTGCACATCATTTCAACGAAACATGGTCAAAATCCTTGTCGTTACTGGATTTTTGATTCGTTCAGCAGACACTAAAGTAGTTAATAATACTTTTCTATGTATTCTTTGAAAAAATCAATATTTTCTAACATTAAAATAAAAATTGATAAATGAATTAACAAGAAAAACATTATAGCTATTTTTCTTCCATTTCTAGTCAATTTTTTAAAAACTTTAAACCAAATAAAAAAGAGAGGCAATTGAAACAAAACAAATAACACTATCAAAGCAATACGGGTCTCTCTAGTATCTTTAAAAATAAGAAGAGAAAAGTATGATAAAACATACAGAATAGGAGGTAATAGGAAATAAATATACCAATATTTAATGCTGTAGTAGAGAAAAACTTTCAATACTTCTAAACTTATGAATACTCTTCTCATTTAAACTCCCACCTATTCGGAGCAAAGTAACGAAAATAAATATATGATAATATAAGTAATATAAAGATATGGACAGAAAATAGAATTAAAGACTTTAAAAACCATTTCCCTACCTCTTCTTCAATAATTTTCACCCATATGCTTAATAAAGGAAATGAAGGTACTAATATGTAAATAAATGCCAAAAAAGCTTCCTCGCTTCTTGACATTTCTAGTATTCCTAATGAATAGGGAAAGGAAACAAAAACAATGTAGAAAAATGAAATCATTAAAATAAAAGGATAAATGAATACGAATACCCATCTAGCGGATATTTGATAAAGTAAATTCAATAAAACATTTTTATCTTTCCTTCTGACCAGTAATTTTTTTACAATAGATAAGAAAAGAGAGAACAGACTTGTGATAAAACCCATTATTATGTAGAAATATGAAATCTTTGATATAAAATCCCCTTTTTTTGCACTTGATACAAAAAAACCCAAAACAAAAAAGTGATAAGCTGAAATAGTAATAGAAAAAACAAACGCAAAGATGATTTTTAAAAGATTTTTTAGTACATTCATTTCTGATACTCCTTATCTTATCCCTGAATCCGTAAACTCATCGGCTTATTTACCAATCGAAGCCAAAGATGAGGCGCTTTCGTTTCACTTACCTCTCTCACCTTACAGGTGAAAGAGGTAAGATAGGCTAAAGCCCTGCCTTGCTGTTGTCGGACTTCATTCCATAGCCGACGAGTTCACGGATTCAGGTTATCTTTCAAAGCTCAAAAAATAACTTTTAAGTTGGGATATTTTAATCTATTATCTTTAACCCATAAGTTTATTCCGTGAACCGCAAAAAACATATACATTCGCATTTCATAATTTAGAATTTTTACTTTAGGAGCTTCAATTTCATTTCCATTTTCGTCTAATGCAATCCATCCTGTGTCTTGTCCAATCCTAAAAAATAGCGGTGGCCTTCCAGCTCCGTCTCCAACTAAATCGTATTTGTAATAGTAATTTCTTGTTTTGGATGATGCAATCATTACCTCTCTTACATTTATAATATTCATTGATCCGTATGATATTCCATCATATCCAAATGCATTAAAAGTTACTGCTCTCATTGGAACTTTAGTTATTTCGTTACCTTTATTACCCTTATTCACCAAAAACATGACGTCTTGAATAATTCTTCCCCCTAATGAATGGCCTGTTAAATAAAAATCTGCATTTTGATAATAACGAGTTAAATTCCTGTATTCATTATAAGCATCATCAGATTGAAGGGTTGTTTGATGCAACACCCTGACAATAACACCCCTAAATACAGTAACTTCAAGATCGACTGTAAAATCTAATATTCCTGCAAAGAGAGACGATAAATCAGTACCTCTATTTGCAAAAATAACCGCCTCTGATTTCCCCATTCTAGGAAGTCGAATGGCTATATTCCCTAACCCCTCTTGCAAAAGATCCTGTATAATTTCTTGAATATTTTTCGGCTTCCCCGACTCATTCACATGCACAATCCTCCACGGCAGCAGCTCCTCCAACCCTTCCGCCGTCAGATTTTCAAACCGCTGCCCGCCCTGCACCGCCTCCGCCACCGTCTTGCCCACCCAGTCGCCGAGGT